>Ga0310695_10001220_pt1 | contig 61851 bp, 45 predicted proteins | sample RumenRJG_04DNA_FD_203882 | JGI IMG/M metagenome (GOLD analysis project Ga0310695, IMG submission 203882) | Bovine rumen microbial communities from Lethbridge, Alberta, Canada - RJG_04 (v2) (version 2) | ecosystem: Host-associated > Mammals > Digestive system > Stomach > Rumen | place: Canada... | reverse complement strand
CCGTCCTTGGGGTCAAGCCCCTCGAAGTCGAATTCGCGAATGGCCAGCGGACGCCTCTCGCCGGGATATTCCTTCGCGAGCGCGGCGCGGAGCTGGGCGCCATCCGGCTCGCCCTCGATGAAGAGCGACGCTTTCTGCGCGAAGATTTCCGCGACGACCTTCCGCACATCCTCCGCCGTCTTTCCCTGCGTCGGCGTGTTGCACGGCCTGATGCCGTAGCCCACCACCACGCCGCCCGCCTTCGCGAACGCGAACGCCTTTTCGAGGACAGGGAACGGCACGTATTCCGTGGCGGGTAGGACAAGAATGTCATACCACTCGACGCCGTTTTCGGACTGGAGCGCGGGACGCCCCGTGCGCGGGTTCTTTCCGATCCGGCACGTCTCGACCGCGCCGTAGTCCATGAAGTCGCCATCGAGCTGCGCGTCCTGGATCGCGAACGCGAACATCTCGGGACGGATCGTCTTGCCGACGTGGTAGCTGATGCCGGAAGGCGTCCTTGTAGCGGTCGTAGTAGGGTTGGTAGAACTTTTCGAGGAACCAGTCGACCGCGGCCTCGTCGAGGCCGTTCACGAGCGGGATCTTGCGTCCGCGCGGAAGCGCATAGACGTTGCCGGGATCGGCGACTGCCCAGCTGTAGACGATCACCTTGTCCCCGTCGGGACGCAAGTCGAACACGTTCTTCGAGACTTCGTTCGCGGTCACGCGGGCGATTTCGTTCTCGACCCTGGCGGGCTCCTTGCCGCGCGCGTAGAAAGCAAATTTGATGTCGCGGCACTGGAACTCCTTCGGGATGGGGAACATGCACCCCATCCCCTGACTCGGCAGCCAGTAGTCGTCGTAGATGAGCATCTTGATGCCGCGCCTGCGGCATTCGTCGAGGATGATGTCCACGTCGCGCCACCAGCTGTCGAGCATCCAGCCCTCGTGCGGACGCGACTCGATCGTGAGCGAACCGTGTCCGCTCTCCGCCACCACGCGCACGTAGTCGCGCAGACGCTGCTCGCTCTCCGTGCCGTGCATCCAGAAGAGCGGCCCCGTGTTCGCCCGCGCCGCGCCCTGCGGGCTGACGAAACCTTCGCGCTGCTTCTGTTTCGCCATTTCGAAAAAGACAACCGAGTTAACCGGCAGGGACACAGCCAGTTCAACTGTCCCGTCCGCACGTACATTTATGCGCTCCTCGACGGGCCTCAGCTTCGCGCGGTCCCGGAGCATCGGCTCTATTTCCTTCACGAACAACTGGCGGTCTTTCTCGGATTTCAGCCCGCATCCAGCGTGTACAGGCGCCGGATCGTCCGGAGACCAGCCGAAGTGATCGTCGCCGATGCCGCGCTCTTTGCGAATACGCCTCCATTCGTCGAACCAATTGGCGTCGTCGTCGATGACACTGCGCACGACGCGCACATCTTCTCCTTTCCACACTGCCGGCAGCTTCACCTTCATGCGAAGCGGCGTCTTCCCCTTCGCATGGAGATTGTTTACGAACGAATACGCCATGATGCGAACCGTCCCGCCGTCCGCCGAAAGCGCGGCCACCGCGTCCGTCTCCACGCCACCGTCCGCCTTCCCCTCGGTCGCAAGAGGGAGCCTGCGCATCCCCTTGAACTTCGCCGACTCCCGCGCCACGTGGAACGAGACCGATGGTAGGCCGTCAAACCAGGTGTGAGGCCCCGAGAGGTATCCCCACGCGGCGAAATAGTCCGCGTTGGAATCGAACAGCTGCTTCACGATCCTTGCGTCGTATGCGGCCTGGTATGTGTCGCCGACAACGCGCAAGGCCAATGCCTCACTGTTCGCGCCACGCGCGAGACCAGAAAGGATGCGCCCCTCGTCAATTCCGTAAACGAGGTTTGTCAGTCCAGCCGATTCGGCGGCGTTGCGCAGATGCCCGATCGTATTGGAGAGGTTGAATCCACTCGTGAAGCGTCCGGGGTTGAAATCATAAAACGACGCCGTTACGAACTTCAGGGGAATGCGGTGTTCCGCAGCGTACTTGATGAATTTGCGCTCGTCCCACAACCCCTCGGTTACGGCCATCGCATGCGCGCCGAACGTCAAGTCCGGCGAGATCGTCCGTGTAAACGCATCAACCGTCACCTCGTACAGGCGGCAGTAGGCCTGAAACGTCTTTTCCGCGCTGCCCGACGCGTCCTTGAACCAGCCGCCGTTCTCGATTTCGGTCAGCACGGCAAAGCGCCAAGTGAGCAGTTCGTCGCGCCCGAACGCGTCAAGCAGCGCCTTTGCGCAGGCGGCCATGTACCGTCCGTACGCGTCGTAGTCAAGAGGCGGACGTATGTTCATGCCGAAGTCCCCGCTGTCGATGTTAGACGAGAACTTCCGCGGCACGTTTCCGAGCTTGAGGTACGGTTTCAGGCCAAGCCGCACGATATTGCGGCATCCCGCGACAAGGCGCGAAAAGTCGTAGTCGTCGAGGACGGCGCGATTCGCCGGATCCTTGAAGCAGTCGCGTCTGTCGTTTCCGCCCGTCGCCCCCATCACCTCGACGTATTCGACGAACTCCAGTACGTCCGCGTCATGCCTGCGTTTCACGTTGGCTAATGTCGATTCCTGCAGTTCCCAGAGCGTAAGCACCTTGTTCACATTCGGCAGCGTCTTACCTGGTTTGCCCGCGTCTATGGAAAATATGGTTTCTCCCGTGCCTTCAGCGGCGATTCCACACCATGTGAGTGCAAATGCGCCGACGACTGCTGCAAGCATCTTTCGGGTAATGTTCATGACGATCCTTCTCCTTTTGAATTAAACCATTATACGGACGCTTCATTTCTCAGGTATCAGGCGCACGATGTAGCCACCGCCGGGAGCGAGCTTCGCCTTGATGGGCTCGCCCGCTTTCACCGTGAACTCGTGGCGCGTCCAATGCGTGGGCTCCACGTCCGCATCTGGTGCGTCGGCAAACGCCTCGGCACGCCAGGTGCCCTTCCCAAGGAACTTCGTGCCGAGCGAAAGCGCGTGCGGCGACCAGTCGCCGATCGCGGCGATATACCACACCTCGCCCTTGCGACGGGCGAGCACGGCCGTCTTCCCCATTTCGCTTGGCAGCGCCACGGTATCGTCCCACACCACGGGAATCTTCGCCATAAATCGCGTGCACTCCGGATTCGCGCGGTAGGCACCCACGCCGTCGGCCATCATCTGCAATGGCGCGAAGTAGAGCGCCATGAGGGCCATCTGGTGTACGCGCGTGCCCTGCGTGGGCACTTTGCCAGAAGCCTTCGTGGGCTTGTACGCGGCGCGGGTGAGGTTGCGCATTCCGCCCGGCGTGTAGTCCATCGGCCCCGCCAGCATGCGCGTGAACGCGGCCTGGCAGTCATGGCGCGGCATGTCGTCGAACGGATCCCAGCGCGAGACCTCAAGGCCGAAGATGCCCTCGTAGTTGAGGATGTTCGGATAGCGGCGCTCAAGGCCGGTGGGCTTGAACATGCCGTGCCAGTCGATGACGAGATGGCGCTTCGCGGCAGCTGCGGCGATTCGCTCGATCGATTCGACGGCGTCCTGGTCGTCGCGGTCCATGAAGTCGATCTTGAGGCCCTTCGCGCCAAGTCCCGCGAGGTAGTCGAGCTGTGCCTCGGTGTTGTCCTTCAGCACGGACCATCCCACCCACAGGATCACGTCCACGTTCCTGCTCGCAGCGTACGCCATGACTTTCTTCATGTCGACGGCGGGGTTGATCAGGCGCACGTCGTACCGTACCGCCCAACCGGCGTCGATGAGCGTGTACGGCAGGCCGAAGTCGGCCGAGAAGTCGATGAACGCAAGGTACGTCTCGGTGTTGGAACCTGGCTTGAACGCGCAGGGAGGAAGCCCTTTGGAGCTCCACCAGTCCCAGGACGTGACACCGGGCTTGACCCACGAGAAGTCGATGCCCTCGCGCTGGGGCGCGGCGAGCGCCCACACGATGTCGGCTGCGGCGAGCTCCGCCACGTCGTCCGCCATCATGAACACGCGCCACGGATAGCAGCGGTTGACGCTCGTGTGCGCGAAACCGGGCTCCCGCTTCGTCACGCGCACGTGCGGCGGCTCCGGCTTCTGCTCGGCGGGCAGCTGCGCATGCCAGAGAGCAAGGCGGTCTGCGTCGCGCTTGAACCTGACAAGGTTGACGCCCGGGTAGTTTCTGAGATCGCTTTCGGTGAACGCGGTGAAAACGCCGTTGCGCTCGAATACGAACGGCAGGTAGTAGAGACTCTTCTCCTTCACGTCGAGACCGGAGATCGTCGTCTCCCTGTACACCGACTCCCAGCTGTTCTGCATGCGATCGCCGCGCCAGGAGCCGTTGTTGCGCCCGGCCCAGCAGCGCGTGTCGGCGGAGGGGAATGCGAGGAAGGTGTCGTCCACCGAGATGAGGCGCTCGCCCTCTTTCTCGGTGAAGAGCCTGTACGCGACGCCGTCGTTACGGGCATGGAGGACGAAGCCCCACTTGCCACCGAAGCGCACTTCGGCCTCGTTCGCCCCGAGATCGACCTGCGCTTTCTTGTAGATGGGTGCGGACGCCTTGCCCTGCACGTGACGGCGCAGCACCTTCTCGACGGCGCATCTGCGCCCGTCCGGCGCGTCGTCGGCGTCCTTGTAGCGCTGGCGTACGAAAACCGCCGTGACCTGCGTCTCTCCCCTGCGCGAGACTGCGAGTTCCACTCCGCGCTGCGAGAGCGAAAGCGCAATCTCGTTCTTGCCGTCGGGAGACAGAACGCGCACGGGCAGGGCAGCTTTCGCTGCACCCGCCACGCGCGCGTCCATTTCGGACGCCTGTTCGCGGAAGTAGCGTAGTACGGCGTTCTTGTCGTACTTCATCGCCGCCCACAGCGGCGCGGTAATGCCCGCTCCCGCCAGCATCACGGCATCGCGCAGGAAATCCCGGCGCGGCAATAACTCCTTGTCCGTCATGGTTTGTCCTTGCTTCACTTCTTTTTGGGTTTCACATAGCTCACGGGGTCGTTCTTCATGGTTTGAGTGCCGAAATCGGGCAGATGATTATGCCATCCTTGCGTTGGTATGCGAAATCTCCGCTTGCCGTGACAACCATCTTGAACGCAACCTCGCTCTGCCGCGACGTGTCAATGATGCCCGATAGCTCATTGAGCGTCTTGGCTCCCTCATCTATGAGCGACTCGCCACCAAGTTTGACCTCCACGAGTCCACTCGTTCCGTTCCGTAAATGCACGACTGCATCGCACTCAAGCCCATTACGGTCGAGATAGTGACTGACGCTTCCGTTCAACGCGTCCACATATACTCTCAGGTCCCGCATCACCATGGTCTCGAAGAAGAGTCCGTATGTGCGAATGTCGTTCATCAGATCTTCGGGACCGAGGCCAAGCGCCGCAGTCGCAATGGACGGATCGGAAAAATATCGCGTCGGTGACATGCGGATCGCGGCCCTGGATCTCAACGCCGGACACCACGCTTCAGAATCTTCGATCACGAATATCTTGCGCAGAGCATTAAGATATGACGATACCGTGTCGTCATCCGGACCATGCCCGTCCCCGATTGTCATGTCTTTGCGAATGTTCACTATGGTGGACTGCGTCCCCTGCTGCCTGGCATACGATCTCAGCAGCAGCCTCACTCGCCTCGGATCACGCGAAACGCCATCTACACGCGATATGTCCGAATTGACGACAGCATCCACATATTCAAACGCGCGGTCAAGCGCCAACTCGCCACCTTGCAGGACGGACTGCGGCCATCCACCGCGACACACAAGATATGCAGTGTCTTTCAGCGACCGGTCAATGGCCTTGCCAGGCTTGAACGGCACCCCCTTGAACAAAGCGCCCAGCGAAACCGTTCCCGACGATTCTTCAGACTCCCATAACGACATCGGGCGCATCTTCACTCGCACGATCCGCCCCGTTCCAGAATGGACGATGTCTTTCTTTCCGCTCCGTTCATGCCTGTCATCAGGAAGAACCGCCGAACCCGTGAGGATGTAGTGTCCCCATCCAGCTGAATGATCCACATCGTAGCGTATCGCATCCCAGAACTTCGGCGCATCTTGCCATTCGTCTATAAGGCGCGGCTGCTCACCTTTCATCAGTTCCGTTATATCCACTTCTGCCTGAACGAGATAACGGTCGCGCCGCATTGGGTCAGCCATATAAAGAGCACTTTTGGCATGCTGCTCGCACGTTGTCGTCTTGCCGCACCATTTTGGACCTTCCACGAGGACAGCTCCCGCCCCAGACAGTTTCCGCTCCAAAATTGCGTCTAAGACCCGTTTTCTATAGATTTCTCCTTGTTTCATGGCGCGCATTATAGCACATATCGCCCCTGCAAGTCAATAACGTTCGGTGAATTGGCACACTTCTGTTCGGTGAATTGACGTATTTTCATTCGGTGAATTGACGCCCCTCATCTTGCTCACCACTTCAATCTTGCCGACTGGATAGATCCGGTCAATGCCGCCTTCAAGCGGCAGGGCGATCTCCGGCTTCCCGTCCTTGCGTCCCACGGAGACGGCTAGCGTGTAGACGCCGGGCTTGCACAGCACCTCGTCCGTCGCCTTCGGCTCCACGACCGCCGCACCCGCCACAAGCGCGGCAAACGTAAACGCCTTGACCAACACCACTTTCATTCGTACCACCACTGACTCTGTCTTCAAGTTTCTCCTTCGTGAAATTTCACCGCGCAAGAAGCCTCTCCCGGAGAACCTTCGATTCGACAGAGGTCACCCAACGGTCGCATTTTCCATGTTTGGCTTGTTCCTTCGTTCTGGCGCATATTCTGCCACGCCCCCGCCACGTGCGCAATTACGCCTCGGCGAGAATCTTGCGGGCGGAACCCACGCCCACGCCGAAGCGGCGTGCACCGGCGTCGTAGAGCGCCTGGAGCGTGGCAAGCGAGCGGATGCCGCCCGCCGCCTTCACCTGACAGCGGCCTGCGACGGTCTTTGACATAAGCGCGATGCGTTCCACCGTGGCGCCGGTCGGCGCCCAGCCGGTGCCGGTCTTCACCCACGCCGCGCCCGCCTCCACGCACCATTCGCACGCGCGCGCGATTTCCTCGTCCGTGAGCCAATGGCACTCGAGGATCACCTTCACCGGACGCCCCCCCGCCGCCTCGACGACGCCCGCCACGTCGTCCACGTAGGCGGATTTCTCGCCGGCCTTCAGCCAGGCGATGTTGTTCACCATGTCCACCTCGTCGCAGCCCCAGCCCACGAGCTCACGCGCCGTCCGCGCCTTCGTGCGCGAGGACTCCGCGCCGCCGGGGAAGCCGGAGACGGACGCCATCGGCACCTTCAGGCCCATCGCGTCGAGCCGCGCGCGCAGGTACGGCACGTGCGCGGGCAGACAGAACACCGCCGCGCAGCCGAACTCCGCCGCCATCGCGCAGCACGCGTCGATGTCCTCCCGCGTGCTCTGCGCCTGCACGGCGGAAACATCCATCATCTTCGCGATCTCTTCTACTGTCATCGTCTTCTCCTCACAAGGCCAACTTCAGGATTTCCGCGAGGGCCTCCGCCGTGACGGGCGGATTCGAGGCGAGCACACCGTCCGCGTTGAAGCTCACGGTACGCACACCCGCGATGATACCGGGGATGTCCCCTTCCGTCACGCCCTTCTCGCCAAGCGTCACCGGCACGCCGCTCGCCTTGATGAAGTCGCGGAACGCGGCGATGCCGGCGTCCGCCAGCTCGGCGTCGGACTTCCCGGCAGGGTCGATCCCCATCGCCTTCACCGCAAACTGCGCGTAGCGGGCGGGCTTGAGCGCCTTGTGGTACGTCATCCACGCGGGCATGACGATCGCGAGCGACGAGCCGTGGTTGATGCCGTGGCGGCTCGTGAGGACATGTCCCACCTGGTGCATGGGCGTCCAGGCGTCGCCCGGCGAGGCCCAGCCGTTGAGGCCGCACGTCGCGCACCACATGAGTTCCGTGCGCGCGTGGGCGTCCTGCGGGTTCGCGAGCGCCTTCGGGAGGTTCTCGACGATCGTGCGCATCAGCGCAAGCTGCCAGGCGTGGAGGAGGTCGCTCTCGTCCTGTCCGTTGATGTAGATCTCGAGCACGTGGCTGATCGCGTCGATCGCGCCGCACGCCGTCTGGAACGGCGGCAGCGAATAGGTGAGCTCCGGGTCGAGGATGGCCGTCTTCGCGAAAAGGCAGTCTGCCCAGATGTAGCTCTTCTGTCCGCGCGTCGTCGAGCTGACCACCGAACACATGTTCATCTCGCTGCCCGTCGCGGGAAGCGTAGGGATGAGGAGGAGCGGCAGCGCCTTCTCCGGCGGTTGCGCCGTCACGTTCGAGTGGCTGGCGTACACCATGTTCCACAAATCGCCATGCGTGTAGAGAACGCCCGCCGCGATTGCCTTCGCGGCGTCCATCGCCGAGCCGCCGCCCACGCCGATCACGAGGTCCGCGCCGAACGCCTTCGCCGCGTCCACGCCGCGCGCGACCATTTCGATCGGCGGGTTGGGCACGACCTCCAGGAACTCCTGCGACGCGACGCCCGCCGCGTCCAGCAGCCCCTTCAGCCTGGCGAGCGTGCCCGTGACGCTCGCGTCGCCGTACGAGACGACGAACGCGCGCTTTCCGAGCTTCGCGGCCTCTTCGCCGGCCTGCTTCAACGTCCCGAGGCCGAACACGACCTTGACGGGATTGTGGTAGGTAAAACTATTCATAGTCTGTTTTCTCCTGTTTTGACATTGTTCGCGCACGGGACTACTCGAGCGCGGGTTTGACGATCTTTCCGTCGCGCTGGGCCTCGGGATCGTGGTCGTGCGCGATGTACTGTCCGTTGGAATCCATCCAGATTATCAACCTCTCGCGCTCCTCGGGCGTGAGTTTCACGCCGTGGTGGCCGGCGTCCAGCATCTTCCGCAGCGGTGCGCCGATGGCGAGGTTCTTTCCGGGCGTGGTGTAGGCGGGCACGAAGAACTCCCAGTCCACACGGCGCCTGTCCTCGATGATCTCGCGGATGAAGTAGTTCGTGCGGTGCACGAGGTTGTTCCAGCTCGTCGAGAATCCCCACTTGTTCTTGCGCCAGTCGCCGGCGCGCAGGTCGGGCGCCTTGGGTGCGCGCTTCTCGCCATGGCAGGAGACGCACTTCGCGTCGAGGACAGGCTGCACGAGACGCCGGTAGTTGAACGGCGCGGTGCCGTCCGGCCCCGGCTTGATCGCGCTGGGCGCGCGACGCATGGCGGCCGGCAGGTTCTTGAGCGCCGTACGGCGCACGTTCTCCTTCGGCTCGTGGCATCCGCTGCACACGAGCCGCTCGCCGGGATGCAGGTACGTGTCGCTGCGCATGTTCTGCACGGCGCAGCCGTCGGCGCGCAGCGCCTGGAAGAAGAGCGGCACGCCCACCGGAGCCGTGAAGTACGCGCTGCCGTCCGCCTCCACCGGCACCGTGCCGAGGCACTGCCGCCCGGTCTGGCGATTTTCCGCGCCGAGCCACGGATGCTGCTGAACGGGCTTCGTCTTAGGAAAGAGCTGCCACACGCGCAAGGCCGTGATCGCGTCGTTCGTGGGGAACGGAATGCGCGTGTCGTAGACGTTGATGAGGCCGATCTCGCCCGTCTTGGGCATCTCGGCGGCGGGAATGGGCGCGGGACGCCTCCCGTCGGCGTCGGCGGGACGTCCCTCGAGCGTCTTGTGCGGAATCACCGGCGGCATCTTGCGCGCCATGAGCGGCATCGGGTCGAGGCACGAGATCGTGGGATGAGAATAGAGACGCGTCTTGTTGCCGAAGACGTCCAGCAGCGTGATCGCGTAGCGGCGGCCGCGCATCGGCACGTTGTACATGCCGTTTGCGTCTCCGTCGTATGCGCAGATGAAGTACTTCTCGCTGAGCGGCCACGCCGTCGCGTAGGAGCCGCTGTGGCGGTTTTTCCACGTGATCTGCTCGCTCTCCGGAAACGCCTGTTCGGGCGTGACGCGCCGCACGGTGCTCATCTCGCCGTCGTCCGGCACGGCCGGATCGATCATGATGAGCGAGCCGGCGGCCCAGCCGTGGTGCGGAGTGGCAGTGGCGATGTACTTGCGCGAGCCGGGAATCTGGCGCACGTTCATCTCCATCTTCGGAGTCGTGTTGGCATGAAGACGCGTGTTGCCGTTCACCTCGCGCGGGTCGCGTCCGTCGGGGAAACACGTCCAGGCGTGGTGCGCCTGGCCGGCGCCGCGGTCCACGTAGTCCCAGCGCGTATAGACGATCATGCCGTCGTTGTTCACGCTGGGGTGCCACTCGTTCGTCTCGTGGTGCGAAAGGCGCACGATGTCGGTGCCGTCCGCAAACATCGAGTGCAGCGTGTACGACGGCACGGGACGCCTCCCGGAACATCTCACGAATCCGCCGCGCCTTTCGGAGGAAAACACGATCCTTCCGTTCGGCAGCCAGCACGGGTCGAACTCGTTCCACGGCCCGCTTGTGAGCTGGCGGAGGTTCGAGCCGTCGATGTTGCACGTGAACACGTGGTAGCATGTGCCGTCCTCCCACGTGTCGAGCTTGCTGTTGTTCTTCACCGCCGCGAACGCGATGCGCTTGCCGTCCCAGTCGATGTCGGGCGAGATGATCGCGCATCCGTCAAGCGTCTGGCCCTTCCATGGGCCCTCCTCGATCACCTTGCCCGCGAGGATGTTGCGCGCAACAGGTTTGTCCGAGAACGGTTTTTCGAGGATGTACAATCCGTCGCCGCGCGAGTAGCCGTTCTGCGTGCCGTGGAAGCCGTAGTACTGGTCGCACATGTGCGAGCCGCCGTGCCACTCGTCGAATCCGCGCGGCTCGTGCGTGACGAAGAGCAGGCGGTCGATCCCCTTCAGGAGCGGGTTCTTGAGCGAGATGCGCCGGTTGAGATCCATCACCCGCATAAAGAGCGCGATGCGGGACTCCTCGTCGAACACGGCGAACGCATCCGATGTGTAGCCGGCGAACTCCGTACGCTCGGCGGCGAGGTCCACCGACGCGGAGAGGTCGTCGAGCAGCGCGCGCGTGCGGCGCAGGACCACGACGAGCGGGTCCGTGTCGCCGGGGAGGATGCAGGCCTGGATGTTCTCCGCCTGCTCGTTCGTCTTCTTGTTGGGAAGCCTGCTCCAGTTGTCGATGTCGCGCTTGATCAGCCGCCAGTCCTTCGGGAGATTGCACCTTGAAGACGCGACCTCCTTCACGTTCCATTTCTTGATGAGATGCCGCGTGACGGCGAGCCGCTCCGCGTCCGAAAGGACGCGGTTGAAGAGGATCACCTCGCGCAGTTCGCGTCCGCCGCTCCGCTCGTGAAACTGCGAGATGCGGTCGGCGGAAAGGCTGTCGCAGGCGCACGGCGCGGAAGTCTCGATGCAGAACACCTGCGTCACGCCGGTGGGCGGGAACTCGCCGTAGATGTCGCACACCTCGTTGGTGCCGTTCCAGATGCGCGCGATCTTCGGGGACCATTCGCGCGAGGCGTACTCGCCGTTCGCGCCACGGTGGAAGTCGTAGCCCTTGCTGTCGCACAGATAGTGGCTGTAGCGATCCGCACCAAGCTTCACCACGACGAACGCCGTGCGGATTCCTTCCTGCCGGGGAATAAGCGAAAGATCGCGTCCGCTGGAGTACTTGCCGAAATCGACGTAGGGACGCCCATCCTTGTCCTTGCGCAGAACGGGCGGACGCACCTTCTCGCCCACGGCGCTGATTTTCTGGCATCCGCTACGCGCATTCCATCCGGCCACCATCTCCCGATCCCAAGCCGATGTTTTGCAATAGTCCGCGTCCAGCCACAGCACGGCATTCTGCAGAACATCCGGTTCACCTGCCTTGAGCGCCGGCGGATTGTTCGAGATCGCAACATGCGCAAGGCATGCGGCAATTAATGCACATACGATATTTTTCATGGGGCAGTTAGTATATCATAATTTCCCCTTCCCGCCCAACAGCAGTTTAGGCGTTGCCTACACGGCGCGGATTTGGTATCATGGGCGCGTTTTCCATTCCAACCGATAGGCGGCAAACCGTGAAAAAGAACAGCAAGAAGAAGTATGCAGTCGCGTGCGTGACCTCCATGGGCCTGCGCATCACCCCCGAAAACCGCATGGCGGTGCACAACTCCAACCGTTTCCTCCTCCAGGCGACGAGCGCCGAGACGAACGTGCTGAACGTGACGAGCTCGCTCGGACGCGAGTGCCTCGCGCTCACGCGCTTCGTCGAGGGCAGCCCGATGGCGGCCTTCATCAAGGCCCAGCTGCGCGCGCGCAACATCGCGTACGAGGCGAAGGAGGTGCCGCAGGGCGGCCCCTGGGGCTACCGCCACCAGTTCAACATCGCGGACTCCGGCTTCGGCCTGCGCGCGCCCCGCGTGTGGAACGACCGCGCCGGCGAGGTCGGCCGCACGCTCGACGCGAAGGACTACGACGTGAAGCGCATCTTCGGCGAGGAAGGCGTGGAGATTCTCCACCTCTCCGGCCTCATCGCCGCCATGAGCCCCGAGACCACCAAGTGCTGCCTCGCGATCGCCAAGGCCGCCAAGAAGTACGGCACGCTCGTCTCGTTCGACCTCAACTACCGCGCCACCTTCTGGAAGGGACGCGAGGCCGAACTCCGCAAGGCGTTCCACCAGATCGCCTCGGTGGCCGACATCCTCGTCGGCAACGAGGAGGACTTCCAGCTCTGCCTCGGCTTCAAGGGTCCTGAGGCCGGCGGCAAGGACCTCGCGGCGAAGATCGAATCGTTCAAGACGATGATCACCCAGGTCGTGAAGAAGTACCCGAACGCGAAGATGTGCGGCACCACCCTCCGCCAGGTGATTACCGCCAACGAGCACCTCTGGGGCGCGATCGTCTATTCCGGCGGCAAGTGGTTTGTCGAGGAACCGCGTCCGATCGTGGTGATGGACCGCATCGGTGGCGGCGACGGCTTCACGGGCGGACTCCTCTACGGCGTCCTCAACGGCTGGGACGGCGAGAAGTGCCTCCAGTTCGGCTGGGCGAGCGGCGTCCTCGCGGCGTCCTCCCTCAACGACTACGCCGAGCCCGCCGACGAAAAACAGGTCTGGGACATCTACAAGGGCAACGCGCGCGTGCAGCGTTAGTGGTTAGTAGCTAGTGGCTAGTGGTTAGTGTTTAGTAGTTAGTCAAAAGGAATTGAAAAATGAAGAAAGCTGACATTGGTTTGATCGGGCTCGCCGTGATGGGCGAGAACCTCATCATGAACATGGAGTCGAAAGGCTTCACCGTGGCGTGCTACAACCGCACCGTGGAGAAGGTGGACGCCTTCGTCAACGGACGCGCGAAAGGCAAGAACATCATCGGCTGCCATTCGATCCAGGAACTCGCCGACAACCTCGAGAAGCCCCGCAAGGTCTTCTGCATGGTCAAGGCCGGCGCGGCGGTGGACGCGATGATCGAGCAGCTGCTCGGCGTGCTCGAGCCGGGCGACATCATCATCGACGGCGGCAACTCGCACTTCCCGGACACGATCCGCCGCACGCAGTACGTGGAGTCCAAGGGCCTTCTCTACGTCGGCACGGGCGTCTCCGGCGGCGAAGAGGGCGCGCTCAAGGGTCCGTCCATGATGCCCGGCGGCTCACCCGCCGCGTGGCCCTACGTGAAGCCCATCTTCCAGGGCATCTGCGCGAAGGTCGAGGACGGCTCGCCCTGCTGCGATTGGGTGGGCGAGAACGGCGCCGGACACTTCGTCAAGATGGTCCACAACGGCATCGAGTACGGCGACATGCAGCTCATCTGCGAGAGCTACCAGCTCATGCGCGACCTCCTTGGAATGTCCGACGACGAGATGCACGAGGTGTTCAAGCAGTGGAACACGACGGAGCTCGACTCCTACCTCATCGAGATCACGCGCGACATCCTCGCGTACAAGGACACCGACGGTTCCGCCCTCGTGGAGAACATCCTCGACACGGCCGGACAGAAAGGCACCGGCAAGTGGACGGGCATCGCAGCCCTTGACGAGGGCGTGCCGCTCACGCTCATCGGCGAGGCCGTGTTCGCGCGCTGCCTCTCCGCGATGAAGGCCGAGCGAGTGGAGGCCGCCAAGGTCTTCAACCGCACGGTCCCGCCCTTCACGGGTGACAAGGCCGCGTTCGTCGAGAACATCCGCCAGGCGCTCTTCGCCTCGAAGATCATTTCCTACGCGCAGGGCTACACGCTCATGCGCACGGCCGCGAAGACGTACGGATGGAACCTCAACTACGGCGGCATCGCGCTCATGTGGCGCGGCGGCTGCATCATCCGCAGTGTGTTCCTCGGGAAGATCAAGGAAGCCTACGACAAGAACCCCGAGCTGACGAACCTCCTGCTCGACCCGTACTTCAAGGCGACGATCGAGAAGCTCGTGCCTGCGTGGCGTCAGGTGGCCGCGGCGGCCGTCTCGTACGGCATCCCCGCCCCGGCGATGACCTCCGCGCTCGCGTACTTCGACGGCTACACCACGGCGCGTCTCCCGGCAAACCTCCTCCAGGCGCAGCGCGACTACTTCGGCGCGCACACCTACGAAAGGCTTGACTCACCCCGCGGCCAGTTCTTCCACACGAACTGGACCGGCCACGGTGGCAACACCTCCGCCGCCACGTACAACGCCTAAAGCCCCTATGCGGGAGGGGCCGCGCTTGTCGCGGCCCACACAAACGCTACACGCGCAGACGGCGCGCGTCAGTAGTTCTCGGGCTCGATCTGGAAGTAGGCCTTCGGGTGGTCGCAGACCGGACACTTCTCGGGGGCCTTCTCGCCCTCGACGATCGCGCCGCAGTTGCGGCACTGCCAGCGGTTCGGCCCGATCCGCACCCACACTTCGCCCTTCTCGATGTTCGCGGCGAGCTTGCGGTAGCGCTCCTCGTGGTGCTTCTCGATCTCGGCGACCTTCGCAAAGAGGAACGCGAGCCTGTCGAAGCCCTCGGCCTTCGCCTCCTCGGCGAAGCGCTTGTACATGTCCGTCCACTCCTCGTGCTCGCCCGCGGCGGCGGCGAGGAGGTTGGCCGGCGTGTCGCCGATGCCCTCGAGCGCCTTGAACCAGAGCTTCGCGTGCTCCTTCTCGTTCAGCGCCGTCTCCTGGAAAATGGCCGCGATCTGCTCGTAGCCGTCCTTCTTCGCCCGCGAGGCGAAATAGTCGTACTTGTTGCGCGCCTGCGATTCGCCGGCGAACGCGGTCCAGAGGTTCTGCTCTGTCTTCGATCCTTTGAGTTCCATCGAGATGTTCCTTTCCGCCCGACAGTCCGGGCAACGCCCCTAACTTTACCACACTCCCCTTCTGTTAGGCAACGGTAATTTCACCGCGTGGGCGTTTTTCACCCATGCGTTTTGAGATTGGAAACAACCAGAACAACTGGTAAAAACAACTTTGAGAGAGGCGCGCGGGCTAACTCGCCCGCGCATCTATCCATATTTAGATGCGCCCCGCATGGGGCTTCTCTACAATACCTCCCTGCGTGGATCGCGAAGTGTGGTATACTATCCGCCATGGACAACATTCGCATACTCGCGCTGGACCTCGACGGGACGCTGCTCGACTCGGAGAAGCGGCTGTCGGAGACAAACCGGAACGCCCTCGCCGCCGCCGCCGCGAAGGGCGTTCTCGTGGTGCCCACCACGGGACGCTTCTTCGGCATGATGCCCCCGGCCGTGCGCGACCTTCCCTTCGTGCGCTATGCGATCACCGTCAACGGCGCGCAGGTGTACGACCGCGAGACGGACGCGGCCCTCGTGCGCGAGGAGCTTCCGCTCGAAAAGGCGCTCGCGGTCATGCGCTACCTCGACGGCTTCGACGTGATCTACGACTGCTACCAGGACAACTGGGGACGCATGACGCAGGCGATGCAGGAGAAGGCCGAGGCATACGCGCAGTGTCCGCACTACGTGAAGATGATCCGCGAGTTCCGCAAGCCCTACCCCGACCTCAAGGACTACCTCGCGGGACAGGGACGCGACGTGCAGAAGATCATGCTCTTCGCGCGCGACCCGGCCGTGCGCGACCGCATTGCGTCCGACCTCCCCGCCCACTTCGACGGCCTCGCCGTCTCGACCTCCACCTTCAACAACCTCGAGATCAACGCGGCCTCCGCCCACAAGGGACGCGCCCTCGAACGCTTCGCGGAACACTTCGGCTGGACGCTCGCGAACTGCATGGCGTTCGGCGACGGACTCAACGACCTCTCGATGGTGCGCATGGCCGGCGTCGGCGTGGCGATGGCGAACGCCGCGCCGGAAGTGCTCGCCGCCGCAGACTACGTCACCCTCTCCAACGACGCCGACGGCGTCGCCGCCGCCCTCCGCCACTTTCTCGATTTTTAGACAGTGCCGAAAGGGATTCAAGCGGCGTCAGACGACGCGACACCTGCGCCGACGCGGGGCCGAGGGCCAGAGGACGGCAAGAAGCATCCACAGCAGCACGGACGCCCCGGCACCAATCGAATAGGCGATCGTCGGATTGGGATAGAGCGGCTTCGACGGCACGGCGGCCGTGCGCACTACGCGCACGCGATCCGCATCTTGCCCGGCGTTTACGCTCAACTCGCTCTCCTTGCGGAGCGCATCCTCGTAAAGCTCGCGGGCAACCTTCTTCTCCTGTTCGAGGCGCTCGATCCCGCCGCTCGCCTCCGTCGTCACGATCTCCATCCGTTCCAGGTCGGCGCGCAGCTGGCTCGCCTTGCGCCGGAACGACTTCAAGAGGTCCTGGGCGGCCTTCAGGTCGCCTTCCGCCGTTGCGGATGCCCGTGCGAGGACTTCCGAAAACTCCTTCGCCGTGGCGACCAGCGCGATCTTCGTCGCATCAATCTCCGGATGCGCCTCCGTGTACTTGGTGCGCAGGTAGGCGAGGCGACCGCGCGCGGCGGACCACGCCTTGTGGGCGCGCCGCACCTCGGAGTCCGCCGGCACCGACGCCGGGAACGCGCCCATCTCCGCCGGACGCGTCCGCGCCACCTCCAGGAACTCCACCCACGCCCCGGCCTCGCGCACGCGCCGTTCCGCCTCCTTGACGTCGCCGATCGTCTTCGAAAGGCTTCCCTCCAGCATCCGTCGCGCCGTCGCGCCGCCTTCCGATGCGTTCGCGGTTCGGATCGCGAGTAGCTTCCTGGCGAGATCTTCGTCCACCTGCCGCTGCCGTTCGACCTGTGCGCGGACCTGCGCCACGGCCGCCGCGGCGCGCGACGCATTCACCTTCTCCACATGCGAGGCTAGCGCCCCGGCCGCCGCGTTGGCGCGCGCCGCGACCTCTTCCGCCCGCTCCCCGCGCGCCGTCACGGCAATGAGGCGCGAACGCGGCACGCGCGCGATCTCCACACCCGCGAGGGCGTCGCCCAGTTCGGACTGCCAGACCGCAAGGCGCGTGTTGAGGTTCTCCTCGAACCCGCCCTCCGCGGGATGGCCGAACGACACCTCGCATTCGCACCGCGCCTCGTAGCACGGCGTCGTGAAACGGCAGACGCCCCACGCCGCGCCGAGACCGATGACAAGCAGAACGAACAGACGCACCATGCCGCAGGCCTCCGGACGTTCAGACGAGCGACGTGACGAGCGCGACGGCGTCGCGCGCGTCACGTGCGGTGAGGACGGGCCTGACGGGACGGCCCCTCACGATGTCGAGGAAGTAGCGCTGCTCGGCCTCGTAGCCGCTCCGGGGCGAGACCTTTGGCGCAAACGGACGCCCCTTCTGCGGATAGACCATGAACGGCTGGGCGCGCTTGGAATCAAGCACAACCGTGGCACCCTCGAGCATCACGCGGAACGAGGCCTCGAACCCGAGCGTCTTCGAAACGGCCCACGAGACGGTCGCCGTGACCACCTTGTCCGGATAGGCATAGCGCACCTGCGCGTGGTCGAGCAGCCCGCCGGGGCGCCGGTGCACCACGGCGGACGCGCCCTTCGGCGGACCGAAGAGGCAGCGCACCATGTCCGCGTCGTGGATGTGCATGTCGAGGAGGCACCCGCCCGACTTCTTCTCGTCGAGAAACCACCCGTGCGTGCCCGCGCCGTCCGGCGGCGGCGTGGAGCGGGAGAAGTCCGCCGCCACCACCTTGCCGTACTTCCCGGAGTCGATCAGCTCCTTGAGCGCCACGTACTCGGGCCAGAAGCGGAGGCACTGGCCCACGAGCAGCACCTTCCCCGCGCGCTTCGCGGCGGCGAGCATCCGGTCGCACGACTTCACGTCGAGCGCCATCGGCTTCTCGCAGAGCACGTGGCAGCCGGCCTTCAGCGCGGCGATCGTCACGTCGGGGTGGAGCGGCGTGGGGAGCGTGACGTCCACGACGTCGAACCCGCCCGCCGCGAGCATCTTCCCCACGTCGTCGTAGATGGCGACGCCCGCGAAATCCGTGGACGCGTCCGCGCCCGCGATGTTCCCGCCCGAGACGTTGCCGAGCTGCGCGAGGTTGGCGTCGCAGATCGCGACGACGCGGGCGCCGGGAATCCGCTTCCAGTTCCCGTAGTGCATCCGGCCCATGAAGCCGAAACCGACGACTGCAATTTTTGTCATGCGGATAATATACCACACTCCTCCCCGTTTCGGCAAGGGTATGATATACTAGTGGACATGAGCGAAAACCAGGTCCACATCGCGCTGCCGCTGAAGTACCGCCCCAAGACGTTCGACGACGTCGTGGGACAGGAGCACGTCACGCGCACGCTACGAAACGCGATCGCCTCCGGGCGCATCGCCAACGCCTACCTGTTCGTCGGGTCGCGCGGCATCGGCAAGACGACGCTCTCGCGCATCTTCGCGAAGGCGATCAACTGTCCCACGCCGAACGGCGTGGAGCCGTGCGGCACGTGCGAGAGCTGCCGCCAGATCGCCGAGGGGCGGTCCATCGACGTCACGGAGCTCGACGGCGCGTCGCACAACAAGGTCGAGGACGTGCGCCCGATCATCGAGGGCGTCCAGTTCAAGCCCGCCGCGTCGAAGTACAAGATCTTCATCGTCGACGAATGCCACATGCTCACCCCCGCCGCGTGGAACGCCCTCCTCAAGACGCTCGAGGAGCCGCCGCCCTACGTGCGCTTCATCTTCGCGACGACCGAGGGCGACAAGCTCCTCGCCACGATCATCTCCCGCTGCCAGCGCTTCGACCTCCGGCGCATCCAGACGCACCAGATCGCCACCCGCCTCCGCTACATCTGCGAGAAAGAGGGGATCGACGCCTCCGAGGACGCCCTTCTCGCCATCGCGCGCGGCGCGGAAGGTGGCATGCGCGACGCCCTTTCCTCGCTCGACCAGCTCATCGCGTTCACGGGCGACAAGATCACGGAGGAGGACGCCCTCGGCGTGTTCGGGCTCGTCTCGCGCAAGTCACTGGAAGACCTCGCCGGCGCCATCCTCACGGGCGACGCCGCCGCCATCCTCCGCGCCGTGGAGAGCTTCGACTCGGCAGGCAAGGACATGCGCCGCCTCGCGGGCGAGCTGATGCAGCACTTCCGCAACCTGCTCGTGTGCCAGACGCTCGGCGGCGATGCCGCCGGGATCGAGGCCACGCCCGACCAGATCAAGGTGCTCCAGGAACAGGCGAAGCTCTGTCCCGCCTCGCGCCTCTTCCGCGTCACGGACCAGCTCGCCGAGATGCAGGACAAGCTGCGCTACGTGCTGAGCGTGCGCACGCTCATCGAGATGACCCTTCTCCGTGCCGCACGCGTGGCAACGGTGGCGTCGATCGAGGAGGTACTGAAGGCTGTGCGGGAGATGGCGGCGGGGGCGGGGGGGGCGGCACCGGCGGTGCCGCCCGCATCTGCGGGCCAGAGGCCCGCCACCCCGACTCAAGCTGCGCCCGCCACCCCGAAAGTGGCAGCGCCCGCAGCGCAAAAAATGGCAACGCCCGCTTCGACTGAGTCCGCGCAAAAGCCGCAAACTCAGCCGAAGCCTGAACTCAGCGCGGACGAGCGGCAGAAGATTCTCGACGACGACAAGCTCAACAACCTGCTCAAGGTGCTTCCTGGCGCGAAGATCACGGATCTGCGGTAAATATCCCGCTACCAGATGGAGATGGCGTCGAGGGAGTCGCGCAGGATGTGCCCGGCTGCGGCCTCGCGCTCGTGACGTCCCGCGCTGCCCAGTACCACCACGATCACGCGGCGGCCGTTGCGGCGCGCGGTGAGCATGATCGAGCTGCCAGACACCGCCGTAAAGCCGGTCTTGAGGCCGTCGCATTCGGGCAGCGGCGTGCAGAGGCGCTTCGGGTCGGGGTTCTTCGGGATGAAATAGTTGTGCGACACGAGCGTCAGGGGCTTGCCCGAGCCGTCCGTCACCGTGCACGACGGACACGACGTGTATTCGAGCGCCTTCGGCATGCGCACGAGCACCTTTCCAAGCTCCACAAGGTCGGCGGCCGTGGACACATCGAAGCCGCGGCGGGATCCGCGCGGAGGCGGCAGGCCGTTCGGCGAGGCGTAGCGCGTGTCGCGCATGCCCAGTTCCCGCGCGCGGCGGTTCATGCGCTCGACGAATTCCGAGCAGAGCTCGTCTGCCGTCGCGCCTTCAAGCGGTGCGCCGCGTCTGCGCCGGTGCGCGAGCGCGGAATGCTCGGCCAGCGCCTCGGCCGCGTCGTTGGCGCTCTTCACCATGATGGACAGAAGCAGGTCGTGGATTGTCATCGACTGTCCAGGACGCAGCCCCACGCTACTCGGCTCCATCGACGCCGCAAGCGGACTCGCCACGGCACGGCTGTTGAACCCGTAGAGCCCGGCCTTGATGTCCTCGAGGACGAGCAGGAACGTCATCAGCTTCGTGACGGAAGCGGGATAACCCGGCGTGTGCATGTTGTCCGAAAAGAGGATCCGTCCCGTATCCGCGTCCACGGCGATTGCACCTCTGTACGGCGCGCGCGGGACGTACGACGCGGCCGCCGACACGGGTTTCGCGGGCTGCGGCTTTCGCACAGGTGCCGTCACCTTGGGATGCAACGGCTTCTTCGCGGGCGTGGCCTTCGGAGGTGCGGGCTTGGAACGTACCTGCTTCTGGGCCGCAGCCGGCGGCTGCGCGCCGTGCTTCAGCGGACCGCGCTGGATAGGGGCGGGCGCCGCGAACATCCAACCGGACGCAACCAGCCACGCCGCAACGAAACTTGACTTGACCAAACCTGACTTCTGCATAGTGTCGTTAGTATCTCATAACCCGCCGCACAAAACAAGCGGAAACTTTGGATTAGGCAATTACCGCAAGCGTCTCGCCCTTCGTGACGGCGGCGCCGTGCTGCGCGAGGAAGGTGATCTTGCCCGAGGCCGTGGCCTTGATCGGGTTGAAGAGCTTCATCGCCTCGACGATGCAGACCGGCGCGCCGCTCTTCACGGCGTCGCCGTCCTTCGCCATCTCCGGCTTGCCCGGCCCCGCGCTGCGGTAGAACGTGCCGTTGAGCGGCGCCACCACGGGCGTGCCGGTGGGCTGTGCGGCGGCGGCGGGTTTCTCGGCCGGCGTCGACGTTGTGTTCTCCTGCGCGGTTGTCCCCTGAATTTTCACAGAGGTAAGATCCACCTTCGTGCCGCCGCACGCCGCCATGAGCGCGGCGAACGCCTTGCCGATCTCGGCGAACTTGGCCGTTTCGGCGTCAATCGCAGGCGCGGGGGTTGCGGCGGACTCGACTTTCTGCATCTCCACGTCGGCGGGAATCGGGTCCTTCGCGTCGTCGGGCTGCGCGCGCCACTTGAAGTAGCCGAGCGCGACTTCGGGGAAGAGACAGTAGGAGAGGATGTCCTCCTCGCCCTGGATGAGCTTCGGCGGAATCTCGCGCGCGGCGGCGGCGAGACCTGGCTTCAGGAGGTCCGCCGGACGGCAGGTGATCGGCTTGAGGCCGCCCTGCAGCTTCTTCGCGAGCTTCTTCTCGATCGGCGCGGGAGTGCGTCCGTAGTAGCCGGCCGCGTAGTGCTTCGTCTCGTCCGTGACCATGGAGTAGCGCTTGCCGGAGAGGACGTTCAGCACGCTCTGCACGCCGACGATCTGGCTCGTGGGCGTGACGAGCGGCGGATAGCCCATGTCCGCGCGCGTCTTCGGCAGCTCAGCGAGCACCTCGGGGAGGCGGTCGAGCGCGCCCTGCTGGGCGAGCTGGCTGCGGAGGTTGGAGATCATGCCGCCGGGGATCGCGTGCACGAGCACGCCCGCGTCCACGGGTTCCACCTTCGCGGTGGAGGCCGGCTGGCGGGTCTTCTTGAGCTTCTGGAAATAGGCGTTGATCTCGGCCAGCTTCGCCTGGTCGAGACCGGTCGTGTAGCCCTCGCTCTCGAGAATCGCCACAATGCTCTCGCACGGCGGCTGCGAGCTGAAGCTGGACATCGTGGAGATCGCGCAGTCCACGCAGCCGGCGCCGGACTCCACGGCCGCGAGGTACATCGCCGCCGCCATGCCGCTCGTCATGTGCGAGTGAATCTGGATCGGCATCTCCGGCAGCGCCTTCACGAGCGCGCCCACGAGCTCGCGGGCCGCACCGGGCGTGAGGATGCCGGCCATGTCCTTGATGGCGAGGGAGTCGATGCCCATCGACTCCTGCTCCTTCGCGAGTTTCACGTAGCTCTCCACGGTGTGGACGGGAGAGGTGGTATAGGAAATCGTTCCCTGCGCGTGGCCGCCGTACTTCTTCACGCTCGCGATGGCCTTCTCGAGGTTGCGCGGGTCGTTCAGCGCGTCGAACACGCGGAAGATGTTCATCCCGTTCTCGCACGCGAGCGCCACGAAGCGCTCCACGATGTCGTCCGGGTAGTGCTTGTAGCCGAGGATGTTCTGCCCGCGCAGGAGCATCTGGAGGGGCGTCTTCTTGCAGACGGCCTTGATCTGGCGCAGGCGCTCCCACGGGTTCTCGCGCAGGAAGCGCATGCACACGTCGAACGTGGCGCCGCCCCAGCATTCGAGCGAATAGTAGCCGGCGCCGTCGATCGTCTCGGCGATCTGGAGGATGTCGTCCGTGCGCATGCGCGTGGCCCAGAGGGACTGGTGCGCGTCGCGCAGGGTCGTGTCAGTTATGCGAACTTTCTTCTGCGTGTCGTTTTTCATGGCGCGTATTTTACCAAATCGGGCCGCTCTGGTAAAGTAGGACGCCCGGTTCTCCAGCCTTTTTAATGCGGCGGTCCGGGGATTGTGGTATACTATCCGCCAACTGCATGATAGAGAAGTCAAAGATAGCCAACGTACTGGGGCGGCTCCGCGAGGTGGAGGCCGCCATGGGCGACCCGGCGGTGATTGCCGACGCGAAGCGCTACCGCGCCGTCGTGGGCGAGCACGCGGCCCTGCGCAAGCTGGAGGCCGCGGCCACGCGCTACTTCAAGCTGCTGGACGACATCGACGGCAACAAGGCCCTCCTGGAGGACCCGGAATTCGGCCCGATGGCCAAGGAGGAGCTGGAGCGCCTGGAGGCCGAGGAGCCGGACGCCGAGCGCGCCGTGCTCGCCGGCCTGCTGCCGCCGGACCCGCTGGAGGGACGCAACGCCGTCTTCGAGGTGCGAGCGGGAACGGGCGGCGACGAGGCCGCGCTCTTCGCGGGCGACCTCTTCCGCATGTACTCCCGCTACTGCGAGGCACGCGGCTGGAAGGTGAACGTGATGAGCGCGAACGAGACCTCCCTCGACGGCTACAAGGAGATCCTCTTCACCGTGGAAGGAGACGGCGCCTACGGCGCGTTCCGCTTCGAGAGCGGCGGCCACCGCGTGCAGCGCGTGCCCGAGACCGAGGCGCAGGGCCGCATCCACACCTCGGCCGCCACCGTGATCGTGTTCCCGGAGGCGGACGAGGCGGACGACGACATCGACATCCCCGAAAAGGACCTGCGCATCGACATCTTCTGCGCCGGCGGACACGGCGGCCAGGGCGTGAACACCACCTACTCCGCCATCCGCATGACGCACCTCCCCACGGGACTCGTGGCCCAGTGCCAGGACGAGCGCAGCCAGCAGCGCAACAAGGAGAAGTGCCTCGCCACGCTCAAGGCCCGCATTCTCGACCAGCGCCGCCGCGAGGAGGAGGCGAAGGCCGGCGCAAGCCGCCTCTCCCTGCGCGGGTCGGGCGACCGCTCCGAGCGCATCCGCACCTACAACTTCCCGCAGAACCGCCTCACGGACCACCGCGTGGACCTCACGCTCTACTCCCTCGACCGCGTGATGGAAGGCGCGCTCGACCCCGTGCTCGACGCCTTGCGCGCCCGCGACGTGGACCAGCGCATCACCGCCGCGCTCGCGCAGACCTCCCCTTCTGCATAGAAAAACAAGACGCCGCCTGGGAAGGCGGCGCCGCAAACCCGGTCTGCGAACCGGCTTACTTCGCGAACTTCGCGTAGCGCTTCTTGAACATGTCGACACGGCCTTCCGTATCGACCATCGTCTTCTGACCCGTGAAATACGGGTGGCACGCAGAGCAGGTGTTCACCTGCATCTCCGGCTTCGTGGAGCGGGTGTGAATGACGTTGCCGCACGCGCACGTGATCGTGGCGTCGCCGTACTTCGGATGGATTCCTTCTTTCATGTCCTGGCCTTTCCAAAAAAATTGAGTTAATATTATACCGAATCCCGCCCGCGCTTGCAAGGGGGTATTTTAGCAAATTTTCACGTCGGGCGCACTCGCGCGCGCATCCAAGAGCTTCAGCTCCAGGTGCGGGTCGCCGCCGTAGTCGGACTCCAGCAGCGTGAACAGCACGTCGCGCGGCACGTCGTGCGCGCGAATCGCCTCCACGTCCGCCCCGTGGTTCCACCACACGGCGCGCGGAATCGCCCTGTTGACGAACGAGAACGTGGCGTGCTGCCCCTCCGCACCGATCGGCTTGGCGTCCGAAAAGCGCACGCCGCGCAGGCCGAACACCGGCTCCGCGTTGCCCTCGCCGAACGGCTCGAGCACGCGCAGCGCGTCGTACAGCTCCATCGTGAGGTCGCCGGGCTCGACCCAGATGTCCGGTTCGACCGCCTTGGCCTGCTCGATCGCCTCGCGGTCCGCCGCATACTGCGCGGCACACGCCTCGGTGAAGAGCCGGCTGAAGTCGTCGAACCTCCCCTCCTTCACCGTGAACCCACCGGCGGCCGCATGGCCGCCGAAGCGCGCGAGCGCGTCGGCGGCGGCGGCCAGCGCGTCGTGCACGTTGTACCCGTCGGGCGCACGCACGCTGCCCGTGTCGCCCACCGCCACGGCCACCGGCACGCCGAGGCGCTCCATCATCCGCGCGGCGACGATTCCCACGACGCCGAGATTGCCCTTCTCCAGGCGCGCCACGCAGGCGGGGCGGCCGGACACGATCTGGCTCTGCAGCGCGAACGCGAGTTCGCGCTCCTCCGTCTGGCGCCGCCCGTTGATGCCGTTCACGCGCACGGCGAGGTTGCGCGCCACCTCGCGGTCCTGCTCCATCAGGAGGTTGTAGGCGAGGGACGCGCTCTCGAGGCGTCCCGTCGCGTTGATGCGCGGCGAAAGCTGGAAGCCGTAGTCGCGGGCGCTCGGCGCAGCTGCGGCCACGCGGGAGGAGGAGAGCATGAGCTCCTTCAGCCCCAGGGGCGCGCACCGCCAGAAGTACGCGAGCGACTGCGCCACGAGGATGCGGTTCTGCCCCCGGAGCGGCATGATGTCCGCCACCGTGGCGAGCCCCGCCATCACGAGCAGGGGTGCCGCGAACTTGCCGCCCGTGTAGAGGCCTTCCGCCTCGGCGGCCTGCACGAGCGCGCCGGCGAGAAAGAACGCCACGCCCGCGCCGCAGAGGCCCTCGCAGCCCGGCGCGGCGGCCACGCGCGGGTTGACGAGCGCGTCGGCGGCCGGCAGTTCAGGTCCGGGCAGGTGGTGGTCGGTCACCACCACCGACACGCCGCGCGCCCGGATGGCGGCGACTTCGCGCGCGGAGGAGATGCCGTTGTCCACGGTCACCACGAGCTTCACGTCCGGATGCTCGGCGAACAGGCGCGCGATCGCGGCGTCGGTGAGCCCGTAGCCTTCCGTGAAGCGGTCGGGGACGAAGGCGTCGGCCGCGGCGCCGAGACGCCGCAGCGCCGTGACGAGGATCGCGCTCGCACACACGCCGTCGCAGTCGTAGTCGCCGTACACGACCACCTTCTGCCCGCCGCGCACGAACGGCAGGATCACCTCGACGGCCTTCTGCACGCCCGGCAGCGCGTCCACGCGCGCCAGTCGCGCGAGCGACGGATCGAGGAACTCCTCGCGTTCGTCCTCGCCGACACCACGCTCCGCAAGCAGCCGTTCAACTATGGGATGTAAAGTCACGGCCCTTATTCTACCATATCCCCGCCCGCGTGGCAATGTGGGCGCGTCATACGCGCAGGTCGACGGAATTGCCGGAGACCGCCTCGCGGGCGACGGCCTCCGCGCGGGTCTGCATCTTCTCCAGCGTTTCGACGCATCGCGCCGTGCCGCGCCAGTACGGCAACGCGCCCAGACGGCGCACGAGAAGTGCGCCGCCATTTGCGGGCGCGGAGGCCCGCCACCCCGAACTTGCGGGCCACACCGAACTTGCGGGCGTGGACGGTCCTTCGGGCGCGTCGGGCGGAACGAGCTCCTCCACGTCCACGCCGCGCAGGGCAAGCAGGGCCGCCGGACGACGCGCCACCTCCTCGCCAAGGAGCAGCAGCACGGCCGCCATGTGCTTGCAGGGACGCGACCAGTCCGGGCAGCTGCACCGCATCGAGACGTCCCAGATCCGTCGGCCCTCCGGCGTCTTCCCGCGCGGCTCCGCCTGCGGGAAGAGCGGAATCCCCTCCGCGCGGAACAGTTCGCCCACCTCCACCGGCAGGTCGCCCGCGAGCAGGCGGCCGAGCGTCATCGGCTGCGACCGGATCGCCTCCGCGATCCGGTCGCGCGCCGCTCCCTCCGCGGCCGTGAAGTCGAACGTCACGCGGTAGGGATCCGGACGCGACCCCACGACCGACGCCGACACGTGCGAGCCCTCCGCCACGAGGTCCGTGACCTGTCCGCCCACCGCATACTGCCGTCCGCGCCCGAAGCGCGCGCCGAGGCGCATCGCCTCCAAGGCGGCGATCCACCGGCGCGCCCACCACGTGCCGCGCGCGAGCGTGCGCAGGTCCTGCGCGCGGATGCCGAACGCATTCCGCGTCACGCGCACGGGATAATGCCTACTCCCCATCGAGCGACACCATCCTTTCGAATTCGCGGTCGGACATCTTCAGCAGGAACGACTCGCCGCTACCCACGATCTCGCCCGCGAGACGGCGCTTCGTCTCCAACAGCTCGTCCACGCGCTCCTCCAGCGTCCCCGCGCAGATGAAGAGGTGCACGAACACGTCGCGCAGCTGCCCGATGCGGTGCGCGCGGTCCGTGGCCTGGTTCTCAACGGCGGGGTTCCACCAGCGGTCGAAGTGGATCACGTGCGTCGCGCGCGTGAGGTTGAGGCCGAACCCGCCCGCCTTCAGCGAGAGGATGAACGCGTTCGGCTCGGTGTCCGCGTTGAACGCGGCGATCTCCTCCTCGCGCTGTCCGGGCGTGAGGCCGCCGTGCAGGAACGGGAACCGGCGTCCGAAGCGCTCCTGCAGGTGCGCGCGCAGGAGACGCCCCATCCGCGCGTACTGCGTGAACACGAGACAGCTCTCGCCCGCGTCGAAGATCGAGTCCAGCAGCTCGTCGAGCCGGCGCACCTTCCCGCCGTCGGCCTCCTCCCCGCCGCCGGAAACGAGCGCGGACGAATCGCAGATCTCCTTCAGCTCGGTGAGCAGCGCGAGGATGCGGCCGCGGCGCACGCGGCCGTCAACGGCCTGATCGGCGGCACTCTCGCGGAACGTGGCGAGCGCCGATTCGTAGAGCGCGCGCTGGCGCGGGTCGAGCGTGCACCACTCGCGGATCTCGCGCCGGTCGCCGAGCTCGGCGGCGATGCCGGGATCCGTCTTGAGGCGGCGGAGCATGAACGGCTCAAGGATGTGCCGGAGACGCGACGCCGCGCCGGCGTGGGCGTCCGTGCGGAGCGCGCGCGTGAAGGCGTCGGCAAACGCGCGGCGCTCGCCGAGCAGGCCGGGGTTGAGAAAGGCCTCCAGCGACCAGAGGTCGTCCGCGCTGTTCTCGAGCGGCGTGCCGGTGAGCGCCACGCGCACGGGCACGTCGAGCGCGCGCACGGCACGGGAGATGCGCGTGTCGGGGTTCTTGACCGTCTGCGCCTCGTCGAGCACGAGCGCCGAAAACGCGTTCTCGGCGAACAGCGAAAAATCCTTCGCAAAGAGTGCGTAGCCTGTCACCACCACGTCCGCCTCCCGGCACGCCTTACTGAAGAGACTGCCAGCATGGCGTTCCGCGCCTTGGTGGAGATAGACCTTCAGCGACGGTGCGAAGCGGGCGAGCTCGCGCGTCCAGTTGGTCGTGACGGAAACGGGCGCCACGACGAGCGCGGGGCGCGACGCTTTGCGGTGGAGGAAGAAGGCGATCGTCTGCGCCGTCTTGCCGAGGCCCATGTCGTCCGCAAGACACGCCCCGAACCCCCACTTCGCGAGGAAGGCGAGCCAGCTCGCGCCGCGCAGCTGGTAGTCGCGCAGGGTGCCGTTGAATCCGGCGGGGGCGTCCAGCACGCGAAAGCGCTGCTCGCCGCGCAGCTCGTTGATGAGGCCGCGCAGCCAGCCGTGCGCGCGCACGCGGTCCACGCGGAGCCCGCCTGCCCGGCGAAGGCCGAAAGCGAGCGCAATCGCGTCGTGGACCGGCACCTTCCTGCCCTTCACGTCGCGCAACGCGCGCAGAGCCTCGCGCAGCACGGCGCGGTCGACCTCGATCCAGCGGTCGCGGAAGTAGACGAACGGCGAGTTCTGGTCGAGGAGGAACTCGATCTCCTGTTCGGTGACGACCTCGCCGTCCACGCGGATCGTGAGCTTCGTCGTGACGGGCGCGGACGGTTCGTCGGAAACGGGCGTGAGGTCGGCCTCGGCGGCGATGTGCTCGCCGAGGATGCCGGGGGGCTGGTCCACCGCGTAGCCCGCCGCGCTGAGCGCCTGCGCGCCCGTGCGGAGGAACGACTCCGCCGCCGCGCGGTCGAGTTCGGCCTCGGTGCCGCGGAGCGCGGCGAGCGGCGGGAAGAGCGTCGCGGCCTGGCCGAGCGAGACAAGTCCCGCGCGCGTGCGGGGTGCGGACGCGAGGCGCAGGAGCCACGTCCCGTCCTCGTCGGCGGGCGGAACGAGCGAGAAGCGCAGCGCGGCGCGGTCGGCGGCCGAGACGCGCAGCGGTGCGCGCCACACGGCGAGGTCGCGCACGAGCGTGCGGATGTCGCCCTCGTCCGGCCACTCCAGGCGTCCGTCGTCGCTGCGGAGCGCGCGCAGCCAGGCGTCGTGGACGGTGTCCGGACGCGCCGCGTCCGTCTCGAGCGGCGTGCGTCCGCCGAAGCGCGCGAGACCGTCCACGAGCCGCGCGAAGAACGCCCCGCGCGACGCGTCGAGCGGCAGCCACCGCGCGGCGAATCCGCCCGCCTCCTCCACGAGGTGCGGCAGGTACGAACCGGCGGCCACGGTGCGTGCGGCGTCGCGGAAGACCTCCGCCGCCGCGAGCACGTCGGCCCCGAGGAACACGCCCGCCTTGAAACGTCGCGTTCGCACGTCGGAAAGAAACATCAGGAGGTTGCGCATGGAGGGGATGGCGCATCCGGCATCCAGCCGGACCTCATCCTTGAACCACACCACCTCGCACACCGCCTCCAGCAGCTCATCCCCCGCGAGCGGCACGGGGGTGCCGTCCAACCCCACGGACCGCTCGCCGCGAAACGCAGCGGGAGCGGCCGCGCTTGTCGCGGCCCCAGCGGGAACGGCCGCGCTTGTCGCGGTCCCAGCGGGAACGGCCGCGCTTGTCGCGGCCGATTTCTCGGAAAGAATGTCCAGATGGAGTGTCAGCATGCGGCGGCGCAGGCGGCGCGGAGGGCGGAGACGGCGGCGGTCATGTCCGCCTGCTTGAAGAGAAAGCTGCCGGCCACCAGCTGGTTCGCGCCGGCGCGTACGGCGTCGAGGGCGGTCTGGGCGTTCACGCCGCCGTCCACCATGATGTCGAGGTGCGGCGCGCGCGCGCGAAGTGCGGCGACCTTCGGAAGGCAGTCCGCGATGAAGGACTGCCCGCCGTAGCCGGGATGGACGGTCATCACGAGCACCTCGTCGCAGAGGGCGAGGTAGGGATAGACGGCTTCCACGGGCGTCTCGGGGTTCAGCACGATGGCCGGGCGCGCGCCGAGCGCGCGGATACGGGGGAGTTCGGCGTGGAGGTCGCAGTCCGCCTCCACGTGGATCTGGATCGTCTGCGCGCCGGCCGTGGCGAAGACCTCGAGGTAGAGGTCGGGACGCGTCATCATCAGGTGCACGTGGCGGTAGAACGCGGGCTCCACGCGGCGGCAGAGCTTCACGATGTCCGGACCGAACGAAAGGTTGGGCACGAAGTGCGCGTCCATGATGTCGAGATGGAGCGCGTCTGCGCCCGAGCGGTAGGCGCGCGTGATGTCCGCGGCCAGCGCGCCGTAGTCGGCGGCGAGCAACGATGGAAGAATCTGAACGGCCATGACTCTCTCCAGACAAAAAAATGGAGCGGGCGATGGGAATCGAACCCACGTAAGAAGCTTGGGAAGCTCCTATTCTGCCATTGAATTACGCCCGCCTTGGCGGAGAGGGAGGGATTCGAACCCCCGATACCTTGCGGTATGCATGATTTCGAGTCATGTGCATTCAACCAGGCTCTGCCACCTCTCCGTGGAAAGCAGGGTGATAGTGTACCACCTCCCCGCTCCGCCGTCAAGGGGGTGACTGAGGAATTTTGTCATGGACTACGGCTGGCTCTCCTGCTTGCAGGTCAGCGCCATGAAGAACACGGAGAGGACGCACGCCACGATGAGCATGCCGAACGTCCAGCCCCAGCCGGCCTTCTCGGCGACCCAGCCCATCAGCCAGTTGGCGAGGATGAACGTGCCGAGGAAGTAGCCGAAGAAGCCCGTGAGGCCGGCCGCCGTGCCGGCGGCGTTCTTCGGGGCGAGGTCGAGCGCCTGCACGCCGATGAGCATCACCGGCCCGTAGATGAAGAACCCGATGCCGATCAGGCTGATGATGACGACGGTCAGGCTGTCGATGAACGCCCAGTAAAGCGCGATGAACACGAGCACCAGCGTCATGAAGAGAATCGTGGGCATCGCACGCTTGCCCTTGAACACCTTGTCGGAGACCCAGCCGCAGAGCAGCGTCCCCGGGATGGCGGCGTATTCGTAGGCGAAGTACGCCCACCCCGCGCTCTTGATGTCGATGCCGCGCTCCTTGAGGATCGTCGGCGCCCAGTCGAGGCAGCCGTAGCGCACCATGTAGACGAACGCGTTGGAAAGCGCGATGAACCAGAGGTACTTGTTGTTGAGGACGTACTTGAAGAAGATGTCCTTCGTGGAAAGCGTCTCCTCCTGCTTCTCGGAGTAGTTCTTCGGGTAGTCGTTGCGCCACGCCTCGATGGACTGGAGGGCGCACGACTGCGGCGTGTCCCTGAGGAGGACGTACGCGAGGACCGCGATGAAGAGCGCGGTCGCCGCCGGGAACGCGAACGTGCCGACGAGGAAGTACAGCTCCTCGTGCGCGCCGTAGAACCAGCTGCCGAACCAGGCGGCGCCGTAGGTCGCCATCGGGCCGACGAGTCCGCCGCCCACGTTGTGCGCGCAGTTCCACACGCTCATCATCGTGCCGCGCTCGTTCTGCGAGAACCAGTGCGTCATCACGCGCCCGCACGGCGGCCAGCCCATGCCGTTGAACCACCCCACGAGCGCGTTCAGGACGCCCATCACGGCGATTGCAAGCGTCTTGTGCTCCGCGCCGATGAGCTTGACCGGCACGATCATGAAGCACATCGCGATGGCCGAAAGCACCAGCCCCAGCGGCAGGAACACGCGCGCGTTCGACCGGTCGCTCACGCTGCCCATCAGGAACTTCGAAAACGCGTACCCGGCCGCGTTCAGGCCGAGCACGAAGCCCAGCTCGGCCTTGAAGAACCCGAGCGGCTCCATCGACGGAATCGCCATCGAGAGGTTCTTTCTCACGAGGTAGAACCCGGCGTAGCCGATGAACGCGCCGAGGAACACCTGCCAGCGCAGGCGCCTGTACTTGGCGTCGGCCGCCGGCCCCGTCTCCGCCGGCTTGTACGCCGGCTGCTTCATGAATGCGAACATGCTCATGCTCCTTTCTGTCCGTAGTAGGCCTTCGGGCCGTGCTTGCGAGTGTAATGCTTCTCAATGAGATCCTGGTTCATCTGGATGGCGGGGTTCAGCGCCACCGAAAGCGAGGCGATCTTCGCCACCTCCTCGAGGACGACCGCGTGCTCCACGGCGTCGGCGGCGTCGCGTCCCCAGGTGAAGGGGCCGTGGTGGACGGCAAGCGCGGCGGGCGTGGCGACCGGGTCGAGGCCAAGCCGGCGGAACGTCGCGACGATCGTGTCGCCCGTCGACTCCTCGTAGGCGTCGCGGATGCGGTCGGAGGGGATTTCGTCCGTCACCGGCACGTCGTCGTGGAAGGTGTCGGCGTGCGTGGTGCCGATGTTCGGGATCGGCCGCCCGGCCTGCGCCCAGGCCGTGGCGTGGGGCGAGTGCGTGTGGACCACGCCGCCGACCTGCGGGAAGGCGCGGTAGAGGACAAGGTGCGTGGGCGTGTCGCTCGAGGGACGGTAGGTTCCCTCCACCACCTTGCCGTCGAGGTCCACCACCACCATGTCGGACGGCTTCATGCCGTCGTACGGCACGCCGCTCGGCTTGATCGCCACGAGGCCGCGCGCGCGGTCGATCGCGCTCGCGTTGCCCCAGGTGAGCACCGCGAGCCGCGCGCGCGCAAGCGCGAGGTTGGCCGCGCACACTTTCTCTTTCAGTGCTTCAAGCACGGCATTTTCCTACCGCCAGCCCTCCGGGAGGGCGTTGAGGACGGCTTCGACGACCTGGTCGAGCGTGAGGTCGGTGGAGTCGATCTCCAGCGCGCCGTCTGCCTTGCGGAGCGGCGCGTGCTTGCGCGTGGAGTCAATTGCGTCGCGCGCGAGGAGCGAGGCCTTCACGGCCTCGGCGGACTGGTTCGCGATCCCCTTCTCCACCTCTTCCTTCTGACGGCGCGCCGCACGCGCCTCGGCGGAGGCGGTGAGGTAGAAGCGGGCGGGCGAATCCGGGAACACGGCAGTCGTGATGTCGCGCCCCTCCACCACGAGGTCGCCGTACTGCGTCATGCCGCGCAGGATCGCCGTGATGCGGTCGCGTACCTCCTTGACCGTGGCGACGGGCGAGGCGTGCGCGTTGATCTCCGGCGTGCGGATGCGGTCGCCGGGCGGCTCGCCGCCCACGTAGTAGGCGATGGCGCCGTTCTCGGGACGGCACTCCACCTCCACCGCCGCCGCGCAGGCGGCGACGGCTGCCGGATCGGACGTGTCCACGCCGCGCACGAGGCACTGCCACGTCATGATGCGGTAGAGCGCGCCGGAGTCCACGTGCAGGAACCCCAGCTCCTTGCCCACGCGCTTCGAGACGGAACTCTTGCCCGCGCCACTGGGCCCGTCGATGGCGATCACGCGCCTGTCCATTTCAAGTCTCCTCGCTTCCGTCACAGGGCGGTCGGCTGCACGACGGGCTGCGCCACCGGCTGCACCACAGGCTGCGCCACAGGCTGCACGACGGGAACGGGCTGCACCACGGGAACGGGCTGCACCGGAACAGCACCGGGCACCGGCATCGGAGTCCGCGGAGCGCCCTCCCCCCTCCACTGTCCGTTTGCATGCCCTTGCAGGATCTGGGCCGCTTCGAGAATCGCACGGACTCGCCTGTCGCTGCGGGCGTCGGACAAGGCCATCGTCCAGGCCGAGAAAGCGGATTCCGCCACGTCCTCGCTCGGATCGGCGAAGAAATAGGCGAGGTCGGCAACCGCCTGCTTGCCCTCCGCGTTCCCGAGCGCGTCCACCATGGCCATGCGGACATCCTCCGAGCGCGATGACACCGCGGCCTGCAGGTAGCGGCGGAGTGCATGCGCCGAGGAAGCGGACTCGATGTCCTCGATCAGACGCTGGTCGTGCTTGCTGAGCTGTCCGTCATTGCCCCTGCCATGACGCACCTGCGGGGCTCCGCGTCCGCCTCTGTTCGCCGGCCGCGCCATCTGGCCGCGCGGCTGCGGCGCGGGACCGGAAGGACGGCGCGCCTCCTGGGCTTCCGCCGCGAACACGGCGGCAGCCGCCACGAAAACGATCAACAGCTTCTTCATTTTGCTTTTCCTCTCTTTGTTGTTCAGGTTTGAAAGCGGTTCAGTCGATTTTCAGCGCGGCATCTGATGCCGCGAAGAACGCGCGGTAGGCGCGGGTCGTGTTCCAGCAGTCCTCGGCGGACGCGAGCTCCCACGGCGCGTGCATGTTGAGGAGGGGCGTCCCGAAGTCGATCACGTCCATGCCGAAGCGCGCCATGAACTTCGCGATCGTGCCGCCGCCGCCCTTCTCCGCGCGGCCGAGCTCGCCCATCTGCCAGGTGACGCCGGCGTCGTCGAGGACGCGCCGGAGCGCGGCGATGAACTCCGCGCGCGCGTCGCTCGCGCCGCTCTTCGTGGCGGGGCCCGTGTACTTGATCATGCACGGCCCCTTGCCGAGGCGCGCCTCGTTGCCGGTGGAGTCGGCGTCGGGGAAGTGCGGATCGCTCGCGGCGCAGACGTCCGCGCTGAGCATCTGCGACGCCTCGAGCGCGCGGCGCACGTCGATGTCGCGCGCGCCGCCGCCCTCGCGGTCGATGAGCTCGGCCACGGAATTCTCGAAGAACGAGCTGTCCATGCCGCTTGCGCCCACGCTGCCGATCTCCTCCTTGTCGCAGAGCACCACGGCGCAGGTGCGCGCGGGCGCGCCCTTCGCGCGCGCCGCGTCGATCAGCGCGGCGAGGCCCGCGTACGCGCACACGCGGTCGTCGTGCCCGTATCCGGCCACGAGCGCGCGGTCGAGGCCGACGTCGCGCGGGGCGCCGGCGGGGACGATCTCGAGCTCGGCGCTGAGGAGGTCGTCCTTCTCCACGCCGTACTTTTCCTTGAGGACGTCCTCGATCTTGCCGAGGCCGGCGATCACGTCCATGTCCTCGGCGGCCACGGCGTCCTTCACCTTCTTCTCCAGCTGCTCCTTGCCGAAGTGGGGGAGGATGTCGGAGATCATGAACGCGGGGTCGCCGGGCGCGTCGCCGATCGCGACGTCCACGCGCGTGCCGTCCTTCTTCGCGACGGTTCCGTAGAGCGCGAGCGGCAGCACGAGCCACTGGTACTTCTTGATGCCGCCGTAGATGTGCGTGTCGAAGAAGGTGATGTCGCCCTTCTCGTAGAGCGGCTTCGGCTTGAGGTCGAGGCGCGGCGCGTCCGTGTGGCCGCCCACCACGCGCACGCCGGACGCGGTTCCGGCCTTGCCGACCACGGCGGCGAAGAGGGTCTTCCCGTGGTAGCCGCGCCACACCTTGTCGCCCGCCTTGAGGCGCTTGGCGCCCTTCAGCTCGCGGAATCCAGCCTTTTCCAGCAGACGCACGGCCGCGGCGTACGCGCGCCGCTCCGTCTTCGCCTCCGCGAGAAAGGCCTTGTAATCGTCAACATACTTTTTCGCTTCTTTGTTCATGGCGCACAGTATACCATATTTTGCGGTTGGTGATCAGTGGTTAGTGGTTAGCGGGGCGGAGGGCCTTCCGGCGGAGGCGGGCCGCAAGGTCGTCGGCCCAGTTGAAGATGCCCGCGAGCAGCGCGCCGGAGATGGAGTGCCACGCACACGAGACGGCGGAGGCGATCGCGGCCTCGGGCATCAGCGGGAAGTGCTTGTCCGCCAGCACCGTCGCGAGGCCCGCGTTCTGCATGCCGACCTCGATCGAGACCGTGCGCAGCTTCGCCCGCGGGAAGCGCGCGAGCATCCCGCTCGCGTACCCCAACGCATAGCCGAGCGCGTTGTGGCAGAACACCGCCACGAAGATGAGCACGCCCGACCGCATGAATTTCTGGCCGTGCGCCGAGACCACGCCCCCCACGATGCACGCGAGACCCGCCACCGCCACGCCCGGAAGGACCTTCTTCACCTCGCCGAACCACGTGCGCGCCCCGAACGCCGAGTTCAGCAGGAACCCCAGCGCGACGGGCAGGATCGTCACGAAGAGGATGGAGGTGAACATGCCCGCCGCGTCCACGTCCACGCTCTCCCCGGCCAGCCACAGCGTGAGAAGCGGCGTCATGACGGGCGACGCGAGCGTCGAGACCGTGGTGAGGCCCACGGAGAACGCCACGTCTCCCTTGCAGAGGAAGCTCATGATGTTCGACGAGACGCCGCCGGGACAGCACCCCACGAGGATCAGCCCCACGCCCACTTCCCGCGGCAGCCCCAGCCCGCGCACGAGCCCGTAGGCGATGAGCGGCATGAGCGTGAACTGCGCGAGCGACCCGACCACGATGTCGAACGGACGCGACGCGAGCACGCGGAAGTCCTCGTCCGTGAGCGTGAGCCCCATCGTGAGCATGATGAGGCCGAGCAGGGACGTCTGCGCGTTCCCGCGCACCCAGCCGAACGCCCCCGGCGCGAAATACGCCGCGACCGCCGTCAGCGCCACCACCGCCGGCGTCCACTTGGACAAGAAGGCCGCAATCGCCTGAAGCACGTTCTTCATGGCGCCACCCCGCTATTTGACCTTGACGAAATTGTACGAGTAGTCGTAAGCACTGGCGATGTCGAGCAGACGGAACCCGTGGGGCCGCTCGTCGAAATTGGTGCTGGTGCACTCCGGGTTGAGGATCGTGAGCTTGCGCCATCCGTGCGCGATGCAGCGGTGGGTGTGTCCCGCGAGGAAGAACCGCGCGCCGGCGGCGAGGTACATCGACATGCGCGCGACGCGGCCGGCCTTCGGGTAGTTCTCGTAGCCGTCCCTTTCGTTCGGCCGGTCGGCGAACGGCGGGATGTGTCCGGCGAAGATCACGCGCCCGTGCAGCGCCTTCGCCTTCGCGCACTCGTCCTTCAGCCACGCCTCGTACGCCGCCTGCTCGTCCTTGAGCTCCGTCTTCCGCCAGAACTGCGTGTTGCCCACGATGACGCGCCATCCCTTGACGTCGAACGACTTGTAGTCGTATCCGAACACCGAGAGATACCGGTCGCGCACCTCCTTCGTGATCGAGTTGCCCAGGTCGTGGTTGCCGGGGGCCACCGCGAGCGGCACGTCGAACTTCTTCAGCAGGCGGGGCCAGTCCCTGGCCACGTCGTTGTAGTTGTTCGTCAGGTCGCCGGTGATCAGCGCGAGGTCCGGCTTCAGCGCGTTGACGATCTCGATCTCGCGCTCGAAGCGCGCAAGGTCCGACGCGTATTTCTGGGCGGCGGACTTTCCCGGGCCGAAGCCGAACTGCGGATCCGTCATGTGCGCGATGCGGAGACGGCCCGGCTTGCCCTTCGGGGCGGGCTGCGCTCCCTTGTCCTGCCCGGACACGGCCGCAAGCGCCGGCGCCGCATTGACCGCTGCCACTGCGCCGAATAGAAACTGCCTTCTGTTCATCTCTCTTTTCCTTTCTTTTGTCGTCCGCGCATCGTCACTTCTGGCCGAAGTCTGGCTGGCGGCGACCCTGGAAGTTGGTGCGCTTGTGGTGCGAGCGGTTGGCGTTCGCGGGATGCACGAACTTCTTACCCTTGTGCTTCTTGCCGCCGCCGGGGCCGTCGAAGAAACGCGCGCCGGGATGGCGCTGCACGCCGTTGCGGTTGCGCTCGCCGCCGCGGATCCACGGCGCCGGCGGCAGGCCCTCGTTGGCCTTGCCGGTCTTGCGGTCGGCCTCGGCGGAGTGGAACGGCTGGTCACGGTCGACGGGGATCGTCTTCTTGATGAAGCGCTCGACGGCCTTGAGGAGGCCGCGCTCCTCGGGCGCGACGAACGAGATGGCCGTGCCGCTCTTGCCCGCGCGGGCCGTGCGGCCGATGCGGTGCACGTAGCTTTCCGTCTCGACGGGCAGCTCCATGTTCACGACGAGGTCCACGCCGGAGACGTCGATGCCGCGTGAGGCGATGTCCGTCGCCACGAGCACGCGCACCTTGCCTTCCTTGAAGCCCTTCAACGCGCGCGTGCGCTGGTTCTGCGTCTTGTCCGAATGGATGGCCGCCACGGGGATCTCGCGACGCGACAGCTTGCGCTCCACGCGGTCCGCGCCGTGACGCGTGCGCGCGAACACGATCACGCGGTACCATTCCGGATGGTTTTCGAGGAGGTGGATGAGGAGGTTGTCCTTGTTGCCCTTCTCCACGAGCATGCACGACTGCGAAATCTTGTCCACGGTCGGCGCCTCGGGCGACACCATCACCTGGATCGGGTCATACACAAGCTCGCCGGCGAGGTGGAGGATTTCGGGCGAAAGCGTGGCGCTGAAGAACATCGACTGGCGAAGCTTGCCGGACGCCCCGGCGGACGTCGCGCCGGCGGGCGGACGGTTTGGCGGGAGTTTCGAGATGATGCGCTTGATGTCCGGCAGGAAGCCCATGTCGAGCATCCGGTCCGCCTCGTCGAGCACGAACAGCTCCACGCGGTCGAGGTACACCACGCCCTGCGTCATCAGGTCGATGAGGCGTCCCGGGGTGGCGATCACCACCTCGGCGCCCTTCTGGAGCGCCTTCACCTGCGGGAACTGCGAGACGCCCCCGAACACGACCGCGAACGGCGTGCCCGTGTACTTCGAGTAGGCGGCATTGTTCTCGGCCGTCTGCGCCGCGAGTTCGCGCGTGGGCGAGAGAATCAGCGCACGCGGGTGCCCGGACTCCTCTTTCCGCTCGTCTCCCGTCTCCTGTCTCTCGTCATGACCCTGCAACAGCTTGTTAAGAATGGGCAGCATGAACGCGGCGGTCTTGCCCGTGCCCGTCTGGGCGCAGCCGATCAGGTCGCGTCCTTCGAGGAGCGGCGGGATGGCCTTCTCCTGGATGGGCGTGGGGATGGCGTACCCCGCGTCGGCGATGGCGTACTGGAGGCGCGCGTCGAGCTTGCCGAACACGTTCGCCTCGTAGGCGGCGGGCGGCGGGTCCTTGGGCAACTCGGGGATCTTCGGCGAATTGTCCTTCTCGGCGAGACCGAAATGCGGCTTCGGCTTTCCGTGCCGATGCCGATGCTTGAAAAACCGCGGCCGGTTCCCCTGGAACCCGCGATCACCCGTATGTGAGAACTTTTTTTGCATTTGATTTAACCACTAAATGACGCCCTTGATGTACCGTTCCGTGAGGGCGCGCCACAGGACCACGCAGAACGCGGAAAGCGGGATGGCGAGGAGCAGTCCCAGCATCGAATGGAACACCACGCCCCAGAAGAAGAAGCTGAAGATCACGCCCGCGTAGCCGAGGCCCGTCTTCTCGCCCTGGATCTTCGGCGTGATGAGGTAGCCGTCGAGGAACTGGCCCGCGAGCCACACGGAGAGCGCCCCGATGAGACGCAGCAGGCTTCCACCGTCGCCGAAGTAGGCGATGGGCAGGACGAGGGGCAGACACAGCACCGTACCGAGGAACGGCACGAGGTTGAGCACGCCCAGAAGGAAGCCCAGGAGGAAACCATAGGGCACGCCCACGAGCATGAAGCCCATGCCGTAGAGCAGGCCCTCGATCAGGCAGATGACGACCTGCCGCTGGAAGAAGTTCACGAGGATGTCCGTGAACGCGTCGATCTGCTTCGCGACGAAATCCTTGGTCTGGTCCTTCAGGAACGGCAGCTGGCGGACGTAGTCCCTGCCCTTCATCGACGGACGCAGCAGGAAGAACACGAAGAAGACCAGCGTGACGAGCCAGGACGCCAGCCCCATCACGTACTTGATCACGCCCATGCCCGCCTTCATCGCGGCGCCGCCGTACTGCCCGCTGATCATCTTGATGCCTTCGTCCGAAAAGCGCGCGGGGTTCGTGAAGAACAGCGCGACAGGGCCTTCCGGATCCGTGCCGAACTGCTGGAGCGTCTCCCAGGCGTTCGGGAACATCTCGTTCACCCACTTGCTCGTGCGCGCGACGATCGTCGGCGCGTGCTTGATGAGGTTCATGGCCTGCCCCACGACAAAGGACCCGCCGAACCCGATTACGAGGCCCAGCGGCAAGAGGACGGAGAGCAGCATCAGCGCGAGCGACAGCGTGGGGTTCCGGCATTTCGACCGGATCCATTCGTAGTACGGCTTGAACAGCAAGGCGAGGAAGAGCCCCACGATGACCGGCGTGATCGCCGGCGAGGCGAAGGAGAGGAACTTGATGGCAATCCACCCAAGGGTCAGGGCGAACGCCACGATGAAAGAAAAGGCAAGCACCGTGATCGCCGCCGCCACGGTCTTCCGCTGGGATGGAGTAAAATCAATCATGCCTGTATTGTAGCAAAAGCGGCCGCCTGTGAAAAGCCATAATGCGCAATCAGGCGTAGCTGTGCATGCCGGTGAAGAGGCGGGAGAGGTTGATCCACGTGAGCGTGAGGACCACCATCACTGCCCCCACTACGAGGAACGCGCGGTCCGCACGCGACGAAAGACGCGGACGCAGGTGGAAGTAAGCGGCGTAGAGGAGCCATGTGGCGAGCGACCACATCTCCTTCGGGTCGAACTGCCACCAGTGTCCCCAGCAGACCTTTCCCCACCACGCGCCCAGCACGAGCCCGAGCGTGAGCAGGAAGAACCCGAGTCCCACGAGACGCCGTCCGGCCCCCATCGCCGCCCGCACGAGCAGCACGTAGCCGATCACGTACGCCCCCACGTGCGGCACGAAAAACGGGCTCTGCAGCGCCGGCATCAGACGCTTCACGCTGCCGTCCATGAAGAACCCGACGGGCATCAGCACGAGCGCGAGCAGGATGGAATCGACGAGCAGCGTGTCCTGACGGTCCCACCGCGCCGAGACGAACGTGAGCGTCGGCAGCAGCGCCGCCGTGCAGATCAGGAACTCGTACATGTTCTGCATCGGCGGGTGTCCCGTGGTGATCCCCCGGTGCACGAGCATCGCCACCGCCCCGAGGAACGCCAGCCCGTACAGCCCGCGCACGATCCCAATTATCGGTCGCGACAAGCGCGACCGCTCCCGCAGGAGGGGTTCACACGGGAGGAGCCGCGCTTGTCGCGGCCCGCACGGGAGGGGGTCGCACGGGAGGAGCCGCGCTTGTCGCGGCCCGCACGGGAGGGGGTCGCACGGGAGGGGCCGCGCTTGTCGCGGCCCGCACGCATAACCCAACGCCCCCACGAGCAGCAGCACGGCGCCGAACGCGACGAGCGGGAGCCCGACGTCCTTCACGCAGAGCAGCATCGTGAAGTAGAGCGGCTCGCCCGTGCGGGGGTTCTTCGCCACCTCACCCGTGTACGGATCCGCCATCTCCTGGTACGAGCTCTGGTACACCCACCACGGGCGCACCACGAGCGGGTGGTTGACGGAAATCTCGAGCTCCTCGCCCTTCCCGTTCCGCACCTTGCTCGTGTACTGGCGCACCGTTCCCGTATCCTCCCACCGGTCGATCGTGAACGACTGGAGCGTCAACTGGTCCATGCCCGCCACGTCGCCGGACTGTCCGGGCCCGAGCTTCAAGTACCCTTCTTCCCCACCCGCGACCTCGTTGGCCACCCATCCGCAGAGGACAAGCGCGAAACCGAGGTGCAGCGCAAGCAACGCCGGACGCGCCGTCATGCGGGCGCAGACGACGGCGGAGAGCAGCGCCACGCCGGCCAGCCCGCCCACCGCGTAGCTCTTCGCGCACGCCAGCGCCCCCTCGGCACCAAGACACGCCAGCGCCACGGAGGCAACCGCCAGGACCGACAGCACGAGAAACGGAACGCCGCCCGGTTCCCGACACCACGCCGCCGCGGCGCGTGCAATCTGAAGGATGCGCGTCATGAAATGCTGCAAGCCGAAAGGATTTCAGGGGGTTCGGCCATGCGGCCCGTCCCCGACGTGCCGCAGGCGAGTTCGCCCGTGCCCGGCTGTACCACGCGCACGCCGCGCGCGACAAGCGCCGAGACGTTCGCCTGCGTGGCGGGATTCGTCCACATGCCGTCGTTCATCGCCGGCGCCACCACGACCGGTGCCTTCGTGGCGAGCAGCGTGGAGGAGAGCAGGTCGTCCGCGATCCCGTGCGCCATCTTCGCGAGGATGTTCGCCGTCGCGGGCGCCACCACCACGAGGTCGGCCGCCGCCGCGAGCGAGATGTGTTCGGGTTTCCAGTCCTGTGGGGATGCGAGCATGTCGCACTCGACGGGATTGCGGGAAAGCGTCTGGAACGTGAGCGGCGTCACGAACGCACGCGCGTGTTCCGTCATCACCACGTGCACCTCGTCGCCCCGCTTCACGAGGAGACGCACGAGTTCGCACGCCTTGTAGGCCGCAATCGACCCCGTCACGCCCACGACGACCTTCATCACATCCTCCCGCTTCGCACGTCGATGAGGTCGCAGAGGCGCTTGTAGGCGATGCCGAGCTCGTCGTTCGTCACCTGGTACATGTACTCCTCCGCGCGGGCCATCTCGCCCTCCGCGTTCGCGAGGCGGCGCTCGATGGACTCCGGCGAGTCGGTGCCGCGTCCCTCGAGGCGCGCGCGCAGCGCGTCGAGGCTCGGCGGGTTGATGAACACGTCCATGTAGCCCGCGCGCAGGGGATTGTCCGCCGGCAGGTGGTGGAACACGTAGTGGCGCACCTTCGCGGCGCCGACCACGTCGATGTCGAGGATCATCGAGTTGCCCTCGTTCAGCACGTCGATGATCGGCTGCTTGAGCGTGCCGTAGTAGTTGCCGTGAACCTCGGCCGATTCGAGGAAGGCGTCCTCGGCCAGCAGCTCGCGGAAGCGCTCAATCGTCAGGAAATGGTAGTCGACGCCGTCCTCCTCCTCGCCACGCGGCTTGCGCGTGGTGCAGGAGATGGAATACTGCAGGTCAGGGTATTCCTGCAGGAGCATGTCGATCAGCGTCGACTTCCCGCAACCGGAAGGCGCGCTCATCACGATGAAGAGGGGCTTTGTTTTCATGGCGCGAATAGTATACCACACTCGCCCCCGTTCCACCACGCCCCGCCTGACTTTCGTTTCGTTTCATCACCGCACCGTCACGCGATAGCGGTTGACGCGCTTTTCGCCCTTTGCGAGACACCACGGGCCGCGTATGCAGGGACTGGGCGCGATGCCGAGCTGTCCGTCCACGCGCCACGGGTTCGGATAGCCCGGGTTCCCCGGCATGTCCTCGATGCGCACCACGCCGTTAGAGGTCCGCCCCTCAATGGGCATGGACACCTCCACCCACTCCGCCTCCTTCTGCTCGGCCGCGCCGTTCCGCTGTCCGCGCGAGTTCACGGCGAACTGCCGCTTGGCGTTGGCCCTTTTGTACGGCATCCGCAGGAACAGCCCACCATACGCCCATTTGCCAAACGTGACGTCGCCGAAGTCCGCCGAAAGCGTCCACGTGAGGTCCAGTACGTAGTTCGTGCCATGGTCGGTCAAGGTCCAGTCCTGCGTCTCCGTCAGGACAGGCGCGCCGTCCTGGTCCGTCCAGCGCGTCTTCACCGTCCACTTCGCGGTATTGCCCTCCACGACCGGTTTCGCCACCGGCTCCGGGTGGAACTTGTTCTGCTCCTTCTCCCAGAAGTTGATGCCGTTGACCGCATGGAGGCCGACGTAGAGGCCGTGCTGCCACGGATGGTGCTTCGGCTCGTTCTCGGTATAGACGCCCTTGCCGTCCGGCGCCATAAGCGGATGGATGTACGCCCGGTGGTCGGCGGCGGCGTGCTGTTCCAGAAGGGCGGTGCCGTCAGCACGTTGCACGCGCCAGCCGTCGGAAACCGGGACGGCGGTGAGCGCCGCCGCCACCGCAAGACTAACCGCGAACATCGTCGAGACTCCAGCCGTTGAGGTAGGGACGCGCCTTGAGGAGCTTGTTCGCCTCGTCGTCGTTCGTGTAGCGGAACGCGGCGGCATCGAACTTCAGCCGCTTCCCGCGCTTGATGGAGTGGAGGGCCATCTGCGGAAGGAGGTCGGAGTGCCAGGCCTTCTCCGCCTGGGTCATCACGCATTCCGTGCGCCCGGACGTGATGGCGTCCACGAAGTCGGCCGCCATGCCGCCCTTGTAGTGCGGGAGCTTGACCGACATCTTGCCGGGCTTCAGGCTCGTCTTGGCGATGTCGGGGATGGACGTCTTGAAGCCGCGTTCCTCGGCCTGCGCCCAGCCCTTCGTGCCGACGAACTTGATGCCGTGCACAAGGCCGTACTTGTTCGTGTCGTTGTCGACGAAGACCACGCGCGGGCCCTTCGCGTAGACCAGCTCCGCGTTCCAGGCCACCACGGTGTCCGTCATGCTCGAACCGGGATACGGGAACGTGCCGAAGGCGTTCACCTCCACGGGGAGCGAATCCTCGCGGCGGAGACAGAACTGCGAGAGGTCGAGGTAATGGCAGCCCCAGCACTGCGCCATGCCGTTCGGCGAGTACTGGCTCATCAGTTCCGTGGGCCAGATGCTGAGCTTCTTCTCGTTGAACGGCGTCACCTCGCAGGGACCGCACCAGCGGTTCCAGTCCATCGTCTGCGGCACGGGCTGCGCCGGCATGTGGTCCCAGTGCTTGTTGCCGACCGTCGCGCAGATGACCTCCTTGATCTCGCCGAGTTCGCCGTTCAGGGCGAGCTCGCCGGCCCACATGAAGTTCAGCATCCCGCGGCGCTGGAAATCGACCTGGAACACCTGTCCGCGCTTCTGCGCGGCCTTGACGGCGTCCACGATGAGGCGTCCCTCCTCGGCGGACGGCGCGAACGGCTTCTCCATGAACACGTGCTTGCCGCTGCGGAGGGCGAACGCCGTGATGTACGGATGCCAGTGGAGGTTGGCGATCACCGCCACGGCGTCGACGTCCGCCGCCGTGCAGACCTCGCGGAAGTCGCCCGTCGCGCGCACGCCATGGTTCTTGCCGTAGGTGCGGGAGACGTACGTGCGCGCCCAGCCGCCCCGCACGCGCCGCAAGTCGCAGTCCGCCATCGCCACGAGGCGCACGTTCGGCAGGCCCACGAGCGACGGCATCACGGTGCGCGCCCGCGCGCCGAGCCCGATTACGCCCAGCGCGACCTTGTTCGACGGCGCGTTCGCGCCGCGCACGCTCGCCGGCACGATCGCCGGCGCGGCTCCGGCCGCCAGCACGCCCTTGATGAAGTTCCTCCTGCTCGCCTCCGAGCAAAACGGCTTGTCTTTCTTTTCTTTCATCGTTTTTTGTCCTCTTTGTTTTGCGGCCATCGTCGCCAAGGGTCCGTACGGAATCTTGCGCCTGCTTTCCATGGCACGCATTATACCACATTTCCCCGCAAGCGTGGGGGATGAAAAGGGGTTTTTAGAATTTGAAGGCAAACGCCCCATCCCGCATCATGTCTTTATTCATGCTGTTCCTTTCTCGACCTTATCTGACGAACACCATCAGCCCCAACTTTCCGAGCCTGGCACTGCGGCCGTCGGGCGCGATTCGCATCATGACGCCGCGCGGAACCGACGCCGCCTGGCCGACGATACCGCCTTCCACGGCCGACGTGGCGAACAAGATCGACGGCACGTGCGCGCCCGCCGGCACGTTCACGGCGATTTCCGCCGCAGTCAGATCCAGCGTTCCTGCCGCCGCCACACGGTCACCCGCGTCCAGAAGCAGCGTGCCGGCAAGGGCCGCCGATTCCACGTCGAGCGTCAGAGTGCCCGCCGCGCCGGTCCCGCCGGGCGAGAGCACGCCCGTTACCGAAAGCGTCCCGTTGCCCACCACTCCCGAACCTGAAAGGTTTTTCTGCTCCAGCGCGCCGCCGGAAAGGTCCACCGTGCCGCCCGCAGCCACGTCAACGGCGTCCGGGCTCTCCCGTCGGGTCTCTCCTGCCGCCGTGGCAAGCGACGCCGGGAGAACGTCCGGCCCAAGGCCGCCGTTCACCATCAGCTGCTCCTTCGTGAGCGCCGCGCCCCATACGCGCACCTCGTTGTATTCCGCGCCGGCGTCGGGGTTGTTCCACATGGAGTGCCCCAGCCAGAAGACACTCTGCACGATCGATTCCGTCGTCCAGTCTGCGAGCGTCATCGACTTTTCCGTGAACACCGTCCCATCGGGCTTGAATATGTACCATTTCATGTCGGCTCCTTTTCCGTTGCCCGCAGGCGTCACGGAGAGCGCGACATGGTACTCCGTGTTTGCGGCAAGCGCGGACGACGCGATCTCCGTGTTCGAAACCGCGCTCTGGATCGGATTGACGGTGGGCCTTCCGGAGTCGTTCCTAAAGGCGAGCAGAATGCCGGTGGCGCCGCCGGATCCGTCTGGCGTCTTCGGGCTGCCGAGGGTGAACGCCTGCGTCCAGTTCGCCGTGCCAAGAAGCGTCGTCCACAACTCCACCGTGAACGGAGACTCGCCGAGCGAAGTGGGAAGGAAGTTCCCGCCGAGATTCACCCAGGCGGTGCCGCGCGCGCCGCCGGGAAGCCGTACCGCCGTGCCGGCTGCATTGTAGTCCGCCGCGCCTACAAGCGTCGCGTCGTTCGTCGTGGCGCCTCCGGCCACGTCGGCGATCGTGCCGTTGAAGCTCCACCGGTGGAGCAGCCGCATCTCGTCGCCGAGAGGATATGCCGAAAGCGCGCTGGGGATCTCGTCGTCTGGCAAAGCATCGGGGCCGAGCACGGCGTGCGCCGCGAGTTCGTCGCGCGTGAACACGCCAGACCAAATTCGCACCTCGTCGTACGTCGCCTTCGCGTCGGAGTTGTTCGTCCAGCCTGAACGTCCAAGGAAGAGATTCTGGCCTTCAAGAAGCGACAGCGTCCAACTGGCTGCGACCTGGTCGATGCCGGACGACAGAAGCGCTCCCGTGGCGGCGTCGAACACCCAGGTGCCGACGCGCGTATTTCCGGCGCCGTCCGGCGTAAACGTCGTCGCTATGTAGTACTGCGTGCCTTCCTGAAGCGTGACTCCTCCGGCGACATTTTTGAGAATGTCGGCGCCAGAGCGTCTTGCCGCAATGCCGAAGGATTGACCCGCGCCCTGCGAAAACGAGGCGGCGAACACCGCGCCCGGAGACGTGCCGATGTTGACCACCTTCGTCCACGCCTCGTTACCCACGTCCGGCGTCACCCAGCACTCGATCGTGACGACATTCGAGGGCAGGCGGTTCCGCCCCAGGTCGATTGCGCACGTTCCCCTTGCGCCTCCGGGGAGGGAGAGGGCGGCCGGCGAGGCTTCGTCGTCCCACGCCGTCGCCGCCAGGCCGCCCGTGCCGTCGATCACGGCCGACTCGCCGGTCACGGAATCCGCCAGATCGCCGTTGAAGCTCCAGCGGTGCGCGAGAGAGGGCTGTATCTTTGCGAGGACGTTTCCGAGGTCCTTTTCCCCGCCCGGCAGGACGTCCGGGCCGAGCACGGCGTGCGCCGCAAGTTCGCCCTTGGCAAACGTTCCCTCCCAGATTCGCACCTCGTCGTACGTCGCCTTCGCGTCGGGGTTGTTCCAGCCTGAACGCCCAAGGAAGAGATTCTGGCCTTCGAGAAGCGGCAGCGTCCAACTGGCTGCGACCTGGTCGATGCCGGATGCCAGAAGCGTTCCCGTGGCGGCATCGAACACCCAGATGCCGACGCGCGTGTTGCCGGCGCCGTCGGGCGTGAACGTCGTCGCCATGTAGTACTGCTTACCTTCCGCAAGCGTGACTCCTCCGGCGACATTGTAGAGAACGTATGCACCATCGCGTCTTGCCACAATGCCGAAGGATTGACCCGCACCCTGCGAAAACGAGACGGCGAACGCCGCACCCGAAGACGTGCCGATGTTGACCACCTTCGTCCACTCCTCGTTGCCTGCGTCCGACGTCACCCAGCACTCGATCGTGACGGCATTCGAGGGTAGGCGGTTCAGCCCCAGGTCGATCGCGCACGTTCCCCTTGCGCCTCCGGGAATGGAGAGGGCGGTCGGCGAGGCTTCGTCGTCCCACGCCGCCGCCATGCCACCCGTGCCGTCGATCACGGCCGACTCGCCGGTCACGGAATCCGCCAGATCGCCGTTGAAGCTCCAGCGGTGCGCGAGCCTCGGCTTCGGGTTGCGCACAATGACGCGTCCCTCCTCCACCCTTACCGCGCCGGCGGGCGGCAGAAAGTCCAGAACGAGATTGCCGGAGCCCTGCTTCACCAGCGCCCCTTCGACTTTGTTCGCACCGCCGAAGAAGCCGGCGTAGTCGGCGAACACCGAACCCGTGCCAGTGGAGAAGTACACCTCGGTGGTCTTTCCGGGCACAGCGCCATCAAGCGTATTTCCGGCGGCGTCGTAACACGTCCAGTTGGAAGGCGACCTCAAGACGGCGGCGGTGGCGATTCCGCTTGTCGCGCCTTTCCACACGGCCCTTGCCGGATAGTCGCCCGCCGCAGCAAGCACGGCAGATGCGAACGCGCCCGACAGAAGGGAAGCGATTAACTTACCCCCCCCCCTATTTATATTTTGCAGTTTCATTGACCTTCACCTCTTTCGTTGTGCGTTGATTTCCCATTCGAGGGGACACTCCCCGAACGGTAAACACTTGTATTTTACTACAATTCTACGGCTGCGGCAAGAGTGTTTGTACAATTTCCTTCGCTTTTTGGATTCGCAGTCCGCCCGCACATTTGATATACTATTTCCTCGTCCTGTAAAATCCCCAGCGGCAGGTTGCCGCTGGAATGAGTGGAGAAAGACATCATGTGTACTTGTTGCGAGAAAAGCGACCTGTCGCGGCTGACGCCCGTCTTCGAGGCGTTCGCCGGGGACGATCACGCCCTCATATCAATCCTGCAGAAGGCGCAGGAAATCTACGGCTACCTGCCGACTGACGTGCTGTACGCCATTGCCGAAAAGACGGGAAACAGTCCCGCCAAGGTGATGGGCGTCGCCACGTTCTACACGCAGTTCCGCCTCAAGCCCGTCGGCAAGAACCTCATCCTGCTCTGCAAGGGCACGGCCTGCCACGTGAACGGCGCGGATTCCATCGAGAAGGCGCTCGTGGAGGAACTGGGCGTGGGCGACGGGGAGACGACCGACGACGGCATCTTCTCCATCAAGACGGTCGCGTGTCTCGGCTGCTGCTCGCTCTCGCCCGTAATGATGATCAACGAGGACACCTACGGCTCCCTCACACCCGCCAAGGCGAAGGAGATCGTGCGCAAGATTCGGGAGGCGTCGAAATGAAGCTTGTATTCGGAGAAGGAAGCTGCGGCATCGCCGCCGGCGCGCGCAAGGTCCGCGCCGCCGTGGAGAAGCTGAACACGGAAGGCGCCGTCGAGATCGGCATCACCGGCTGCATCGGCATGTGCTATCTGGAGCCGATCGTCGATGTGTATGACGGCGGCACGCTCGTGAAGCGCCTCGTGAAGGTGCAGGAGAAGGACGCCGAGCGGATCTACCGCGCGGTTGCGGAGACAGCAAGCGTACAACAACAAGACGGTGCGTCCCTTTCGGAGCTGGCCGACCTGGAGATCTCCGCCGACGACAAGGAGTTCCTGGAGAAGCAGACGCGCATCGCGCTGCGGCACTGCGGCCTGATCGACCCCGAGGACATCGCGGCCTACGAGGCGGTGGATGGCTACAAGGCGATCCGCAAGGTCCTTGCGATGACGCCGGAGCAGGTAATCGAGGAGATCAAGATTTCCGGTCTCGCCGGACGCGGCGGCGCGGGCTTCCCCACCTGGTTCAAGTGGAACGCCGCCCGCAACGCGAAGGGCGAGCAGAAGTACCTCATCTGCAACGCCGACGAAGGCGACCCCGGCGCGTTCATGGACCGTGCGGTGATCGAGAGCGACCCGCACTCCCTCATCGAGGGCATGCTGATTGCCGCCTACGCGATCGGCGCGACAAAGGCGTTCGTCTATGTGCGCGCGGAGTATCCGCTCGCGATCGTGCGCCTCGAAAAGGCGCTCGCGGCCGCGAAGAAAGCCGGCCTTCTCGGCGAGAACATCCTCGGCAGCGGCTTCTCCTGCGACATCCGCATCAAGGCGGGCGCGGGCGCGTTCGTGTGCGGCGAGGAGACGGCTCTCATCGAATCGCTCGAGGGCAACCGCGGCATGCCGCGCCTGAAGCCCCCCTTCCCGGCGGAGAAGGGCTACACGCAGGCTCCGTCGAACATCAACAACGTCGAGACGTTCGCGAACGTCGCGTGGATCATCCTCAACGGCGGTGCGGCGTTTGCCGCGATGGGCACCGAGACGAGCAAGGGCACCAAAGTATTCGCGCTCACCGGCAAGATCAAGCGCGGCGGCCTCGTGGAGATTCCGATGGGCCTCACGCTCCGCGACGTGATCTTCGGGATCGGCGGCGGCATCCGCGACGGCGGCACGTTCAAGGCCGTGCAGATGGGCGGACCCTCCGGCGGCTGCATCCCCGAGCACCTGCTCGACACGAAGATCGACTACAAGGCGCTTGGCGCGACGGGCGCGATCATGGGCTCCGGCGGCATGGTGGTGATGGACTCCCACACGTGCATGGTGAACATGGCGCGGTTCTTCCTCGACTTCACCGCGAAGGAGAGCTGCGGCAAGTGCGTCCATTGCCGCATCGGCACGAAGCGCATGCACGAGATCCTCACGCGCATCACCGAGGGCAAGGGCAAGGAAGGCGACGTGGAACTGCTGCAGGAACTCTGCAACGGCATCAAGGCGGGCGCGCTCTGCGGCCTCGGCCAGACGGCCCCGAACCCGGTCCTTACCACGATCCGCTACTTCCGCGACGAGTACGACGCCCACATCCGCGAGGCGCGCTGTCCCGCGCACGAGTGCGCGGCGCTCAAGAAATACTCGATCGACCCCGCGAAGTGCAAGGGCTGCACGATGTGCGCGAAGAAGTGTCCTGTGGGCGCGATTTCCGGCACGGTGAAACAGCCGCACGCGATCGATCCGTCGAAGTGCATCAAGTGTGGCCAGTGCGTAGCCACCTGCAAGTTCGGCGCGGTGGCCGTGGGGTGAGGTGCAATCTAGAGATTCTAGCAAACCTAGAACTTCTAGAACATCTAGCAAATCTAGAAAGAAGGCTTTAAGATCATGGAAAGCGAACTGATAACTCTTGAAATCGACGGCCAGTCCGTCAGCGTGCCGGTCGGCACCACGATCCTCGAGGCGGCGAAGACGGCCGGGATCGACATCCCGAACCTGTGCTATCTGAAGGAACTCGGGCCGTACGGCGCGTGCGGCGTGTGTGTGGTGGAAGTGGAGAACTGCCCCAAGATGCTCCGTGCCTGTTCCGCGAAGGTTTCGCCCGGCATGGTGGTGCACACGAAGAGCGAAAAGGCGCTCGCCACGCGCAAGCTCGCGCTCGAGCTGCTGATGGGCGACCACGACGGCGACTGCCAGGGTCCCTGCAAGCTCAACTGCCCGGCCCACACGGACTGCCAGAAGTACGTGAAGGAAATCGCGGAAGGACGCTTTGCGGACGCCGTCGCCACAATCAAGGAGACGTTCCCGCTTCCCGCCGCCATCGGCCGCGTGTGCCCGCATCCGTGCGAGAAGGCGTGCCGCCGCAACCTCGTGGAGCAGCCGATCTCCATCGCGCAGCTCAAGTACTTCGCCGCCGACCAGGTGCGCAAGGACGGCAACGAGCATCCGATCAAGGTCGCCGCGCCGACGGGCAAGAAGGTGGGCATCGTCGGCGGCGGTCCCGCCGGACTCACCGCCGCGTTCAAGCTCGCGCAGTGGGGACACGACGTCACGGTTTACGACCAGATGCCGGAAATGGGCGGCATGCTCCGCTACGGCATCCCCGAATACCGTCTCCCCAAGGCGATCCTCAAGGCCGAGACGGACGCCATCGCGGCGCTGGGCGTCCAGTTCATCAACAACTTCAAGATTGGGCGCGACGCGGACTTCGCGAAGTTCCGCTCGTGGTTCGACGCGGTGATCGTGGCGAACGGCGCGTGGAAATCGACTGCTATGCGCGTGAAGGGCGAGGTGCTCCAGGGCGTGTGGGGCGGCATCGACTTCCTCCGCGCGGTCGTCACCGGCGAGAAGCCGGACATCGGCGCGCGCGTGGCGATCGTCGGCGGTGGCAACACCGCGATGGACGCCTGCCGCACCGCCGTGCGCGTAGGTGCGAAGGAAGTGTTCGTGGTCTACCGCCGCACCCGCAAGGAGATGCCGGCGGAGGACATCGAGATCACGGAGGCCGAGGAGGAGGGTGTCAAGTTCAAGTTCCTCTACGCCCCGGACGAAATCCTCGGCAAGGACGGCAAGGTATGCGGCATGCGCCTTCAGGTGATGGAGCTCGGCGAGCCCGACGAGCGCGGACGACGCAAGCCCGTGCCGGTCGCAGGCAAGTTCGAGGAGATCGCGCTCGATAGCGTGATTGCCGCCATCGGCCAGCGTAACGACCCCGAGGGATTCGCGGACCTCCCGCAGACGCCCAAGGGCACGATCGCCGCCGACGAGGGCAACTTCTCAACCACCCTTCCCGGCGTGTTCGCCTGCGGCGACACGGTGAACAAGGGCGCGGGCATCGCGATCGGCGCAATCGCACAGGCCAACGAGGCCGCGCTCGCCGTGAACGCCTACCTGCGCGGCGGCGAGTACAAGCCGATTAAGCCGATTCTCTCCGAGCGCAATCTCACCGAGAAGGACTTCGAGGACCGTCCGCGCATCGCGCGCGCCGTGATGCCGCAGCGTCCCGCCGAAGAGCGCAAGCACGACTTCAAGGAGGTCAACCTCGGCCTCTCCGTCGAGGCGGCGCAGGCGGAAGCGAAGCGCTGCCTGGAGTGCGGCTGCCACGACTTCGAGGACTGCAAGCTCATCCGCTACGCGAACCTCGTGCAGGCGGATACGCAGCGTCTCCGCGGCGACTTCCATCCCGGCTTCACGGAACAGAAGCTCGTCACGATCGAGCGCAACCAGCGCAAGTGCATCCTCTGCAACCTCTGCGTGCGCGTCTGCGCCGAGCAGGCGAAGCAGGGACTGCTGGGCCTCGTGGGACGCGGCTTCAAGACCGTCATCAAGCCCGAGTTCAAGGATCCCGCCGCCACGGCCGTCTGCAAGGACTGCCGCCTCTGCGCGGAGAACTGCCCCACCGGCGCGCTCAAGATCATTGGCTAAGGGCCCGCGGCGTCAGACGCGCCGGACAAGGCCCTTCACCCACTCGCGCAGGCGCTGGAAGAGCGCGTAGAGAGCCGGGGTGAAGAAGATGCCCACGAACGTGGCGGCAAGCATCCCCGAGAACGTGGAGATGCCGATCGCCTTCTGCGAGCCTGCGCCCGCGCCCGTCGCGAAGACGAGCGGCAGCACGCCGCAGAGGAAGCTCCACGCCGTCATCTGTACGGCGCGGAAGCGAAGATCCGCCCCCTTCAACGCCGCGTCGGCGACGGGCAGCCCCGCCTCCTCGCGTTGCTGCTTCGAGAACTCCACCATGAGGATCGCGTTCTTCGCGGAAAGCCCGATCAGCATCACGAGGCCAAGCTGCGCGTAGATGCTCATCGGCGTGCCGGTGATCCAGAGGCCCAGATACGCGCCGGCGAGCGCGAAGACAACGCTGCACATCACGGGCAGCGGGATCGTCCAACTCTCGTACTGCGCGACGAGGAAGAGGTACGCGAACAGCGCGGCGAGTCCCATCAGGAGGCCGAGACGTCCCTGGTTCTCCTTCTCCTGGAGCGACATCTCGCTCCACTCGACGTGATAGCCCTCCGGCGCGCCCGCGCGCTCGATCGCGGAGATCAGCTCAAGCGGCGCGACGCCGGGCGCGACCTGCGCGTTGATGCTCGCGGACGGCATCTTGTTGAAGCGCGTGACCTCGCGCGAACCGATCTCGTAGGCGACCGTGCCGATCGCCGAAAGCGGCACCATCGCGCCGTTCGCGCCCGGCACGTGCAGGTCGGCGATGTCCTCCGGCGTCGCGCGGAAGTCCGCCTGCGACTGCACGAGCACCTCGTAGGCGCGGCCGTCCTTGTTGAAGTCGTTCACGTACACGCTCGCAAGCTTGTTCTGGAGAGTCGAGAACACGGTGGACGGGTCCACGCCGAGCGACTTGGCCTTCTGCCGGTCGAGCGTGAGACGCAGCTGGGGCGTATCCGCGCGGAAACCGCACGTCACGCGCCCGGCCTCGGGAAGCTCCTGGATGCGCCGCACGAACGCCTGCGCGGCGGCGGCAAGCGCGGTGGCGTCAGAGCCGGCGTCGGAGCAGAGGTTGAACCCAACGCCGCCGAGGCGGCCGAGTCCGCTGATGGCGGGCGTCGTGAAGCACGTCACCTTCGCGGCGTAGACGTCCGCCGTGCGCTTGCGGATTTCGGCGATGATCGCCCCCACCTGCGTCTCGGGCGTCTTGCGGTCGTCCCAGTGGTCGAGCAGCAGCACGCCCATGCCGCAGTGTTCGCCGCTGCCGGACATCGACCCGTTGCCGGAGATCAGCATCACGCCCTTCACGCCCGGCACGCCCTGGATGCGTTTCTGGATGTCGTCCAGCACGCGGTTCGTGCGCTCGAGCGTGGCGCCCTGCGGCAGCTCCACGTCCATCATGATCATGCCCTTGTCCTCGTCGGGGAGGAGCGTCTCCTTCACGCAGTCCTTGAGGAACCAGCAGCCGCCCGCCGCCGCCGCGAAGAGGATGGCCGAGATCACAACATGGCGCACGAGGAGGCGCACCACGGCAAGATACCCCTTCCGCGCGCCGTCGATCACGAAGTTGACGGGGGCGAAGAGACGAGGCGGACGAGCCTTTGGCGGACGCAACAGGAGCGAGCAGAGCACCGGCGAGAGCGTAAGCGCCACAAAGGTGGAGAGGCAGAGCGCCACGCACATCGTGAACGCGAACTGGATGTACATCTTCCCCACCATGCCGCCGTAGAACGCGAGCGGGATGTAGCAGGCCACCGTCACGAGCGTCGTCGCGATCACGGCGCCGGTGATCTGGCGCATCGACTTCGACGCCGCCTCCTTTGCGGAAAGTCCCTCCGTGGCCATCAGCGTCTGCGTGTTCTCCACCACCACGATCGCGTCGTCCACAAGCGACCCGATCACGAGGATGAGTCCGAACATCGTGAGGATGTTGATCGTGAAGCCGAACGCCCAGATGAAAACGAACGCCGCGAGAAGCGAGATCGGAATCGCCACGGCGGGGACGAGCGTGGCGCGGAGGTCTTGGAGGAACAGCCACGTGATCAGCACCACGAGGCCGAGCGCCATGAAAAGCGTGGCCACGATCTCGTGCATGAACACGCGCGTGAACGCCGTCGCGTCGTTCGCGATCTCGCACGTCACGCCCTCGGGGAGACGCTTCATCCAGTCGTCGAGCGTCGCCTTCACGCGGTCCACCACCTCCAGGGAATTCGCCTCGGGGGTCTTGTACACGGAAAGACCGATCGACTCGCGTCCGTTGAACGCGCTCCGTCCCGCGTAGCTCTTCGACCCAATCTCCACGCGCGCCACGTCGCCGAGCAGTACCTGCCCGCCGGCCTCCGGGTCGTTGCGCACCACGATCGCGGCGAATTCCTCCGCCGTCTTCAGGCGGCCGTCCACGTTGAGCTTGTAGGAGAGGTAGCGGTTTGAATATTCGCTTCCGACCGTGCCGGCGGCCGCCTGCACGTTCTGCGCCTCGATGGCGCGCGAGATGTCCGAGATCGAGATGCCGAGTCCGCTCATGCGCACGGGGTTCAGCCACACGCGCATCGCGTACGCCTGGGAGGCGGCCACCTCCGCCACGGACACGCCCTCGAGGCGCATCACGGCCTCCTTCACGTTCTGCTCCACGAAGTCGCCGAGCTGCTGGAGGGAATACTTCCGCCCGTCCGTCGCGAACGCGTACATCGCGAGCATGTCCGAATTGCGCTTCTGCACGGAGATGCCCTGCTGCTTCACGATGGACGGCAGTTTCGCCTCGGCGCGCTTGACGGCGTTCTGGAGGTTGACGAGCGCCATGTCGGAGTCCGCACCGCTTGCAAAGGTCACGGAGCAGGAGTAGGATCCGGAATTGTTGCAGGTGGAGGAGTAGTAGAGGACGTTCTCCACACCGTTGATCTGGTCCTCGACGGGGAGCGCGATCGTGTCCGCCACCACCTGCGCGCTCGCGCCGGGGTAGCTGGCGCTCACGCGGATCGTGACGGGCGAAATCTCGGGGTACTCCTCGACGGGGAGCTGCATGAGGGCGATCACGCCGCAGAGGGAGAGCGCAATCGCGAGCACGAACGCGAAGCGCGGACGGTTGATGAAGAACTGGCTGAACATGGCAACAGTATATCAAAAAAACGCGGGGCCCGCCCGGGCGAAAATGGCTAGCGGCGGGCGGCGCGGCGCACGATCGTGCATGCGGCCGGCAGCGCAAAGGCGAGGGCGAACGCGACGGCGCCGGCCGCGCCCTCGAGCACCACCCGCACGGGCAGCACGAAGTAGTGCGGCAGGCCGGGCCAGATCGATCCCGTACCGAAGGAGAAAAGCCACCCCGTGAGCGCGCCCACAGGAAGGCCGCACACGATGCCCCAGAAGGCCGTGCGCAGCGCCCCGAGCACAAGGCGAAGCGTGAGCTGTCCCTTCGTGGCGCCCACCGCGCGCAACACGGCGAACTCGCGCTTGGACGCATCTGCGTCCGCCACGAGCATCGCGATGAAGCCAATGGCAAGGATGCCAAGGAAGATGAACGGCACCCGAGCCGCCTGGCCGATCACGTCCGACCCGTGTGCGAGCGTACCGTCCGCAATCTCGTCGCGTGCGTGCAGGCGCACCGTCGAGGCGTTGTTGGGATTCTCCGGGTTGAGCCCCAGCGCATGCGCAATCGCCCGTTCGACCTCCCGTCCGGCGGGGAACACACCCTTCTCCTTCAGGAACTCCGGTTCGTACTCCACCCAGAGGTGCGTCATCTTCACGTGCGGCGCGGGACGCGCGTCCAGCGACTCCAGCGTGTCGAACGACACGAACACCGGCCCGTCCGTCATCACCGGCGCGCGGTTGAGTCCGCGCACGAGCCCGCGGCTCGTCACCATGTGCCAGTTAAGGTCCACGACGCCGGCAATCGGCAGCTCGACCGGCGTCTTCGGTCCGCGTCCGCCAATCGCCACGCGCAGCTTGTCACCCTTGTGGAGCTTGCGGGCACGCGACGTCATCTCCGTGATCACGCAGGCGTCGGTGCGGAAGATCGCGTTCGTCGCCTCCTCCCAGGTGCCTTCAAGGAACTTGAACTGTGGCAGCCACTCCGCCGCCAGGAACAGCGCGTTGCGGCAAGGAACCGGTCGCGACAAGCGCGACCGCTCCCGCTGGTTCCCCGCAGGAAGGTCGCGCTTGTCGCGGCCACCCGGCATCTCCATCGGCTCCTCCGGGTCGAAGTTGAGCTGCAGCGGCATCAACTCCGAAATGCGTTTCACACCCGGAATCTTGCGGAGCTTCTCGATGTCGAACGAGCTCACGCCCTCCGGCAGGACGGAGACGATCGCGTCCGGCCACTCCTCCGACGGCACGAACGCGCGCATGAGCGAAGCCCCCCACACCTCCACCGCCACGAACGCGCCGAACCCGCATCCGAACGCGATCGCCATGCCGCGCCGACGTCGGTGCGGACGCATGTCCTGCGCGTCGAGCGGACGCACCGCGAGCGCCGGACGGAGCGCGAAGAGGATGGCCGCGAACGCGACGACGAGCGCCAGCGCGCCCGCAACGCCCATCACGCCCCATGCGAAAGCCGGTCCCACGGGAAACGACACGGAATCCGCAGACACGAAAAGCATGAGCGCCGCGCAACCGCCGAGGCACCCCAGCAGCCAGCCGACCCCCGTCGCGAACAGCGATTCCGCCGCCACGAGCGACACCACGCCGCCGCGCGTGAGCCCAACCGTGCGAAGCGTCGCCAGCACACGCCGGTTCGATTCCACCGCGAGGAGAAGGGAATTGACGAGCAGACACAGCGCCGTGAGAATGGCCGCCGCGAAGAGGAGCGGACGTGCATAGTCCATCCGACGCGCCTCGTCGCCCGTAAAGGCGCGCACGACCTGTTCGGACTCCGCGGTGAGCAGGTCCGGCGGCGCACGATCCGGCACCGTCTTCCAGAACGCGACCTGGCCGTGCGTCTCGTCCTTCAGAATTCCAAACGCGGCGGGATTCGCGAACACGCCCGGCCAGCCCATCGGCAGCTTCGCCTCCGCGAGATACCCCACGACCTTCGCCGTCAGCGTGCCCTTCTCGCCCACGAACTTGATGTCCGTCCCAACCGGCGGCGGCACGCCGCGCCCGAAACGCACGAGCGTGTTCCGCGTGCAGACGACCTCGCATACTGGCGACGATGCGTCCGGCCAGCGTCCTTCAACAAGTTGCGTGCAGCCGTAGGGGTTCTCCTCGGGCGCGGCAGCCACCACGGTACGCATCGGCGGTCCCTGCAAAACGCGTCCACCAGGCCGGTAGTCAATCGTCATGAACACCACCGACAACGTCAAGTCGGCCTTCCCCCTTCCCCTGCCCCCCTCAAACTGCCAGGCCGCCCACGGTGCCGTGGCGCGTCTCGCGAGCGCGGGCGCCTGCGCGGCGTTCGTCGCCGTGAGGGAGAACGTGAACACGACCGCGCCGACGGCCGCGGCGATTCCGAGGACGGCGCACAGGAAACGCGCCTTGCCGCGCCGCAGCCCGCGCAACATCAGGCGGAGTGTCATTTGTACGTCTCCAGGTAGAGGCGGGAGATTTCCGCAGGGTCGTGCTCGGACGTGTCGTGGGAGGCGACAATCTTTCCGTTTTTGAGGAAGTGGACGCGATCCGCGACGGCCGCCACCACGGGATCGTGGGTGACGAGGAGAATGGCGCTCTTCTCGTCCCGATGGATGGTCTGGAGGATGTCGCACAGGGACCTCGCGGCGGCCACGTCGAGGTTGCCCGTGGGCTCGTCGGCGAGAATGACATTCGGCTCTGCGTAGAGCGCGCGGGCGATGGCCACGCGCTGGCGTTCGCCTCCGGAAAGCGCATCGGGAAGACGGGCTTCCTTGCCGTCCAGGCCAAGTTTCGCGACGAGGGCGGCGAGACGCGCGGCGTCCGGCCGGCCGTGGTCGAGCCGCACGGGAAGCTCGATGTTCGCGGCCACGTCGAGGGTGTCCACGAGGTTGAAGGACTGGAACACCACGCCCACGTGACGGCGGCGGAACTTCGCGGCCGCGCCATCGCCAAGCGCCGTCACGACCGTACCGCCGATCTCAACCGTACCGGCATCAGCCGTGAGCAGCCCCGCCGCGACATGGAGGAACGTGGACTTTCCGCTGCCGGAAGGCCCCATCAGCACCTCAAACGCGCCCGGGGCGAGCGTCAGGTCGAAGCCGTCCAGAACCTTTGTCTTCAGATCGCCCTTGCCGTAGCTCCGGCAGAGTCCCGTCGCCTTCAATGCGTCCATTTCACCAATCCTTTCAATCTCCTTTTGACGATGAAACGCACGCCGCGCCCGAAATGTTCACTGGGCGAGGACGGCGTCGAGAATGACGTCAAGGGACGGCGCGTCAAGCTTCTCGACGGCGCCGAGGTCGACGGCCTTGGCGTATTCCGGGTCGATCGGCAGCGACGCGACGGCGGCGATGCCGTGGCGGGACGCAAGTTCGCCCGCGCGGCTCGGACCGAAGATGCGGTGTTCCGCGCCGCAGTCCGGACAGCGGAACACGCTCATGTTCTCGACGAGGCCGAGCACGGGCACGTCCATCATCCCCGCCATGCGCACGGCCTTCTCGACGATGAGCGACACGAGATCCTGCGGCGAGGTCACCACCACCGCGCCCGTGACGGGCAGGCTCTGGAACACGGTGAGCGGCACGTCGCCCGTCCCCGGCGGCAGATCCACAAACATCACGTCCACGTCACCCCACGCGACGTCGCTCCAGAACTGCTTCACCGCACCCGCGATGACGGGTCCGCGCCACACGACGGGATCGGCGGGGTTCTCCACGAGGAAGTTGAGGCTCATGAGCGCGATGCCGCTTTCGCTCCGGCACGGCAGGATGCCTTCTCCGTCGGATGTCGCCCGGTCCTTCACGCCGAAGGCGGTGGGGATCGAAGGTCCCGTGATGTCTGCATCCAGCACGGCCACCTTGAGTCCGCGTTTCTGCGCCTGCACGGCGAGCAGCTCCGTCACGAGGCTCTTTCCCACGCCGCCCTTGCCACTCATCACCGCGATTACGCGCGCCACGTGGGACCGCGCGTTCGCCGGCGCGGCGAAACCGGCCGGCTTCTCGCCGTTGCAGCTTCCGTCTTTCTTCGACGCGCAGGACGCGCAATCATGATTGCAATCAGACATCTCCATCTCCTCTTTCAATTTACATTTCTACTGCTCACGAATCTCAATTGTTCACAATTGCCACAAATGTCATTTCTTTTCCCTCCACCGTCGGTGCGCCCAGAGGTACTGGTCGGGGTACTTGCGGATCGCCTCGCCGAGGCGATCGTTGAGAAGCTGGGTGGCGGCGGCGCGGTCGGCGTCCTTCGGAAAGCGAATGGGCGGCCCGCCCACGAGGCGGTAGCGGTAGGGTGCCACGCGCACGAACGACCCCACCACCACGGGATAGCCGGTACGGATGGCCAGGCGCGCGGCGGACGAGAAGGTCTTGGCGGGACGCCCGAGGAACGTGAGGGGCAGGCCCTTCGACGTGTGCTGGTCCATGAGGATCGTCATCGCCGCACGGTCATCGACCCACTTGCGCAGGATTTCCGGCGTGAAGCCGTGGTTCTTGTCGATGATCGTCACGGGGCCGCGGAAGTGGTGGTTCTTCATCCAGTTCGCAACGAGCTTGTTGTTCATCACGCGGGCGATGGCGATCATCGGACGCGCGAAGGAGAGGAGGTTCGTGGCCGCCTCCCACACGCCGTGGTGGGCGCTCACGAGGATGATGGGGGTGTCCGTCTCCTCCAAGAGCAGACGCACCGCGTCGGGGTGCCCTTCCGAGACGTCCAGATGCTCGCGCCAGTTCTCGCGCGTGATCACGTGCGGCACGCGCAGGGCCTCGCAGACGTGTCCGGCGAGATGTCCCCAGCTCGCGCGCGCGATACGCAGCGCCTCCTTCGGGTCGTCGGTGATCCCGGCCTTGAGGACGTTCTCCACCGCGATGCGCTTCCGACGCGGAAACAGCCAGAAGAGGCCACGCGCGAACGCGCTGCCCCAGTCGTACGCCTTTCTGTCCAGAAGGTTCATGTGGGAAATTATACCATTTCCTCCACGCTGCCGCAACCGCCGCAGTGCCAAACTCGGGCGCACGACCATACGTTCTGCACGCTCTATTTGATCACCATTCTCGCCATCACGGCGTCATGGTCGCTCGGGTGGATGCCGTCTGGACGCTCGTTACACGTGACGTGGCGCAGTACGCGCACGTTGCCCGTGGCAAAGATGAAATCGATGAGGCAGACGTTGCTCGGCCTGTACCCGCTGAACGTGAAGAGCGGCCCCTCGTGCGGCGTCTCGCTCCTGAGGCGCGTGTCGTAGAGCGTGTGCAGCGCGGCGGCAATCGGGCCGCCGATCGTCTCGGGGTCGTCGATGACGGGTCCGCCGCCTGCCTCGAGACGTGCACGGTCTTCCGCCGGGACGTGCTTGTAGTGCGCGTTCATGTCGCCCGTCAGGAACACCGTCTCGCCCTGCGAGAGGCGGCGCATCTCGGCGAGGAGCACCCGCATGCCCTTCACCCGCGCCTCGTTGCTGACGTGGTCGAGGTGGGTGTTGTAGTAGCGGAAGGTTCGCCCCGTGCGCCTGTCGCGGAAAAGACCCCACGTGCAGCAGCGCGGGCAGGCCGTGTCCCACGACCTCGAGCCCGGCGTGCGCGGCGTCTCGGAGAGCCAGAAAGTATCCGTCGCAAGGCACTCGAACCGGTCCTTGCGGTAGTAGATGCTCATCGACTCGCCCCGGTCGTCCGGCAGGCGTCCGATCCCCACGCGCGCCCATCCGTCACCAAGCGCCTTGTCGAGATACGCGCGCTGCTTCGGCGCGAGTTCCTGCATGCCCACGATGTCGAAACGGCGGTCGTTGATCACCTTGACGACATACGGGAAACGGTTCGTCCAGTTGCGCGTGCCGGTATCGGACGAACTCGGGCAGCGGATGTTGAACGAGGCGAGGTTGAAGGCGTCGTCATCGTCCTCCATGGCGAGGCCGTAGTCGATGTACTGCCCGCCGTAGTCCTGGTACGTGATCGAGGCGATCACGTTGTCGCCGACCTTGA
>Ga0310695_10001219_pt1 | contig 61861 bp, 48 predicted proteins | sample RumenRJG_04DNA_FD_203882 | JGI IMG/M metagenome (GOLD analysis project Ga0310695, IMG submission 203882) | Bovine rumen microbial communities from Lethbridge, Alberta, Canada - RJG_04 (v2) (version 2) | ecosystem: Host-associated > Mammals > Digestive system > Stomach > Rumen | place: Canada... | reverse complement strand
AATGGCGTAAAAGCACACTTTGGAAATGTTGAACTATCGGAAGGACTTGTTACAAGCTATTTTGACAAGCTTATCCAGGTCCCAATTACTGTGCCTCGCTTAGGGATTGCTGAGATTAAGGCTTATATTGTTCTCCTATATATTGAGGCTGAAACAAAGAAAAACAAAAACGATAATGATCTCCTTAAAAAGAGCCAAAGCTTGTTAAATGATTTGCTTTCACAACAATGGAAAAAAGCAATTACTAGGGATTCTATTGAAAGTGCACTACATGATATCAATATGGAAAAGCTGCCAGAGTATATTTCCATTGCCGATCAATTATCAGGAATTCTAGCAACAGCCGAAACCATTATGGGAAACCCTCGACTTATAAAAAGGTTTTTGAATGCTATCGAGATAAGAAAGAAGGTTGCTGTTTTTAATGGAATGACTGTTGACTATGGCATGTTAACAAAAATGCTGCTTTTTGAACGTTGCGCTTCAGTAAGTGCATTTGATTATTTATCTCAGCAAGTTGAACAAGCTGAAGATGGAAAGCCAGCATTTTTAAAGGAATTAGAAGATATACTGATAACAGGAAAAGAATACCAAGCTCCTCATGACAGCTGGGATAATGATTTTATTAGAAAATGGTTGCTATTACCGCCGTTTTTAGGCGATGTTGATCTTCGTCCAATGATTTATTTGAGCAAGGACAAGTCAACGCTACTAACAGTTTATGATGATTTATCTCCGGAAGGAAGAAAGATAGTAGAAGCACTAAAGGCAGTTAAAACTGGGCCGAGCAATAGAGAGATTATATCAAAAATTAAGGGATTAGGCGAAATTGAAGCAACAATTCTGCTGAATCAGGTGGCAAGGATTGGAAGAAGCAACAATTGGACTGCAGATACGGTCTGTGCTGCAATACATATAACAGAAGCATTTCCATCACTTGGCGACAAATTAGCTTTGGCCTTAAGTGAAATTCCTACGAAATTAATAAAGACTTCGATAATTCCACTTATAAGGGATAAAGTGTGGGCAAATGCATTGTTGAGTAAGTGGTCTGACGATTCCGAAACGCCCCAAGCAGTGAAAAAAGCAATAGCACAAAGTAATCGTAAGGAGTAATTATGGGAACATCTGCATCGAGCAAAGGACCAGGGTTTGGCGTGTCTTTTGATCCTCCATGGCTACAGGAGATCGAAGTTCCAAATCAAAATGAATCAAAAACTTCTAATGATGAATCACCTCAATGGATTGCACCAAAGGCTCGCTTTGGTAGTTCCAGAAGACTTCTAGGCGATTATCTGCGTACAGGAAATAGAGATTCTGTACGTCGCTCGCTTGGTCATTATTCCAAGACGGGAATGGGCGGATCACGAAATGTCGGACAGAGAATGAGAACATCTGCCAAAGCGGCATCTGGTTTATATAACACCTTTTCTGCTTTAAGAGATGACAATTCATTTTCCTTCGGACGTGAACTTCTTTCGCTAAAAGAACAAGGAGCGAACGCAGATCAAATTATAGACGCAATCGTTAAACATGTATGTCCAGATGGTGGAAGCATTGATGAAATATCATGTCGAGACTCTGGAACTGCTGCATTGAGCGAATTTATGGATCATAATCCCGAAGCGGATTTTTTCAATCTCAGCGATGACCAAATATGGACATTAACAGCTCTGTTTTTGGGAAATGAAATATTTAATCGGATTCAAATTGATATAGGGCAAGTGTTTGAAAAAACTAGTGTTCCTTATGTTGATAGAGTTACAAGGCTGAATGATATGAGAGACTATATCTGTTCAGAAGTTACCTCTCAGTTGAATCAACTGCGAGAGTCCATCTATCAGCGTGTAGATATGGATAAACTGTTTCAAAAAATAATAAAAAACACATTCGACGTGTTTGAGGTTGAGGTATGAGTAAAGTTATTTGTTATCCACGTCAAAATAAGCCAACTGTTTTTGAATCCGATGCGCAGTATTTTGAAATGTTTTCAACTCCGGAAGAAAAGCAAAGCAATATTGGACATATTGGTGCTCAGATCATCAGTGAACTAAGGCAGTCAAAGATTTGCCCAACAGTCGAAACTTTTGATTTTTTAATGATTGCTCTGGCTGTTGTCGCTGCAGATAGAGCAATATTACGGAGCAAAACCCATGATGGCTGGACAAGAATGATCGAGTTGTCGGTGTGTTTGCATGAACCAGAAAAATGGAGCCAAGAGTCTGTCAAAATAGAAAAGATGCTCCGCTTTCTAACAGGAGACTTTTGGCATATGTCCTTCCAAAAGATGCACACATCAATTATTCCATCGAAAAGATACCCACTGAGACAAAATGATTGCGTTTGTCTTCTGTCTGGAGGAATGGATAGCCTGGTAGGAGCAATAGATTTAACAGAAGCTGGCAGAACCCCCTTGTTTGTTTCTCAAATTGTTCGCGGTGATGCTGAACATCAGAGAGAATACGCAGATTCTGTTGGGTCTGACAACTTGTGCCAGTGGAGCAATTACATTAAGGTACATGGCCCATCCGAAAACACAACTAGAGCAAGATCGCTGTTGTTCTTTGCATTTGCTTCAATTGCATCATGTGGAATTAGTCGTCCTACAAATACAAAGAAAGAAATCTATGTGCCAGAAAATGGCTTTATAAGTCTTAATATTCCTCTTTCTCCTTTGAGGATTAGCAGCCTCAGTACAAAAACCACCCATCCAGTTTATATGACTTACTTGCAGGAAATCTGGAATGATTTGAATATGAATATTGCAATCGTTCTTCCATACAAGTTTAAGACGAAGGGTGAAGTCCTCATTGAGTGTAAAAACCAAGAATTAATGCGTAAACTGATTTTCGGAACAACAAGTTGCGGGAAATATCAAAGACATGGACTTCGTCATTGCGGGACGTGCGTTCCTTGCCTAGTAAGAAGAGCCTCCTTTATTAGGGCGGGAATGAATGATGAAACAGAAAAAGGTTATTGCGTTGCGGATTTGAAAGACTCTAGTTCGCAGGATTTGGCTGCTGCTGCAATAGCTTGTGTGCAAGTTGAAAAATATGGTGTGGGTAGTTTGATAAAAGGTGAACTATCATTCGCTGAAAAGAATGACAAAGAAAAATATCAAGCATTAATTGAACGCGGTATAAGAGAGATTCGCCAACTTCTGGAGGCAGAACAAATAATATGATCGATTTCCATTGCCATTTGGATCTATACAGGAATCCATTAAGTGTTTTTGAAGAAGCAAAAAAACGTAATTCCTTTGTCCTTGCGGTAACGACATCACCAAGAGCATTTATTGCAACTTCTTGTCATTTCAAACCCGCTCCAAATATTATGGTTGCTATTGGATTTCATCCCGAATTAATCAGCTCAAGGCTGAATGAGCGGTCACTCTTCATAGACAACATAGAAAAATGCCTTGTGATTGGCGAAGTGGGGATTGATGGTTCAATAAAGAACAAGGATTCGTTAACCATCCAGAGAAGTATCTTTGAAGAGACAATTGTTAAATCAAATGATTGCGGCGGAAGAATAATAAGTATCCATTCCCGTGGCGCGACATCTGATGTGCTTCGCGTACTGGAGAAAAACCATGGAAGATCTGTACCAGTCCTACATTGGTTCACAGGATCTCAGAAAGAGCTTGATTGGGCTATATCAATAGGATGCTGGTTCAGTATCAACCCCAATATGTGCATAACAAAGTCAGGAATAAAAACAATTGCAAGAATTCCCATCGACAGGATCCTTCCAGAGACAGATGCTCCGTTCGTTCAGAAGAATGGAGTTCCTTATATGCCCTGGGATAACACCGTAACTTCATATCTATCGAATTACTATAATATGCAATTTGATGATATGAAAGCTCAACTTCACAACAATCTAAAAACACTGTTGAACAATCGAGGGAATAAAGATGCAGGGAAAATATAAAGTGATCACATTATGTGGTAGCACTCGTTTCAAGGATGCTTTCATGGAAGCTCAGAAGCGGTTAACCCTAGAAGGAAACATTGTCATCAGCGTGGGCCTCTTTGGCCATTCCGGTGACGATGAAGTTTGGACAGAGGGGACGAAGGAAATGCTGGATGATATGCATAAACGCAAGATCGATATGGCTGACGAAATCTTTGTCATCAATGTTGGCGGTTATATCGGTTCAAGCACCCGGTCGGAGATTGAATATGCACAGGCCGCAGGGAAAACAGTCAGATATCTGGAGTGATGAGGAATTTCCTGCGCGGCAATTTCTCGGATATTTTGGGAGATATGGATGAACTCGAAAACAAGGAGGACAACGCATTATGAGTAAACTGGTAGCCTATTTCTCAGCTAGCGGAATAACCGCAAAGGTGGCGAAGAAACTCGCTGACGCCGTCGGCGCACAGATTTATGAAATCAAACCCGAGCTTCCTTACACGAAGGAAGACTTGGATTGGACAAACGCACAATCAAGATCCAGCATCGAAATGCAGAATAAGAACTATAGAGTAAAGCTGGCGGACACAGATGCGCCTGTGGCGGATGCAGACATCATCTTCGTCGGGTATCCGGTCTGGTGGTATCGGGAACCTTCTATCATTGACAGCTTCCTTGACGCATATGATTTCAAAGGAAAGAAGATCGTTCCCTTCGTCACTTCCGGCGGCAGCGATATCGGGGAAGAAGCACTAAAACGCATAGCTGAAATCAGTGGTACAGAGGTGCTAACAGGGGGACGTCTCTCTACTAACGCGAGCATTGAGGAAATAAAGGATTGGGCTGAAAAGTTTTAATTGCCTCTAGTAAAAACAGGTGCTATAATCCCTTGCAGTACAAGCCCTAGAGGGCAGAAAGGAAGTTTATCATGAACAAGGGAGAACTGATTAACGCTGTGGCCGCGAATGGCCTGACCAAGAAGGATGCAGAAGCTGCTATCAATGCTGTGTTTGGCGCTATCGGAGATGCTCTGGCGAAGGGCGATTCCGTGCAGCTGATTGGCTTTGGTACTTTCGGTGTGAAAGAACGCGCTGCTCGTGAAGGCCGCAATCCGCGGACTGGTGAAGTTGTGAAGATCAAGGCCTCCAAGGTTCCCACCTTCAAAGCTGGCAAGGGCCTGAAGGACAAGGTTGCTAAGTAATCTGGAGGCATAGCATATGACTATCAAAGAACTTCGTACCATGGAAGGACTGTCTCAGTCCGAGATGGCAAAAAGACTGGGAATCGCCACATCTGCTATCGGTCATATGGAAAATGGCCGGATGAAGGTCAGCCCCAAGATCGCTGCCAAAGCAAAGGAAGAATTCGGCGTGGATCTGGATATCGAACCAAAGGCAGCAAAGAAGCCCGTCAAGGAAAAAGTGAAGGCTGCTGAAGCTAAGGTCGAGAAAGCTGCCAAGGCCACCGCCAAGAAGACCAAGGAAGCTGTTAAAAAGGCTCCCCCGAAGGCGAAAGCCGCTGCTAAGAAGGTAGAGGATAAAGTCGTCGCTGACGAGATCGAGGTCAAGAAGACTGCTGCCAAGGCTGCCCGCAAGACCAAGGAAACCATCAAGAAGGTTGAAGCCGCAGCGAAGAAACCCTCTGGCAAGCTGGAAATCATCGTCCAGTCTCCGATGGGTGGTAATATCACCGATGCAGAGATCGCGGCAAAGCTGCCCAAGGGCACTGAAACCGTGTTCGTCCGTGTCGACCAGAATAAGCTCTGGTGGATCAAGGGCGAAGAAACCGGATCGGTTGATATCTGGTAAGAACCCTGAATCAGGTATAAAAAAAGCTCAGTCCGTAATCATCGCGGTCCTGAGCTTTTTTCTTGCGGGAATAAATCTTCCTGCTGTCAACGGTTTTTGTTACCGGGCTGAATTCCCAGGTGACGCGCCGCTGACGGTTGAGTTCCTTCTGAGCTTTCTTGCTCAGTTTCCCCTTGGGGATAAATCTGGCCATGAACATCATCTCCCTTCCGATGGCGCAGGGGGATTTTATCATTTTTTGCGTTTTTTTTCAATGTCAGCGGTCGGCTGTGAGCGCCACGGAACACCAGGAAACTCAGCGTTCCCCGCCAAAATTAGATGGGATTAGAATTTGGCATCTCTGATCGATTAGATAATCGAGCACTTTTTTAGATTTCTTCTAATCGTAACTGACAAAAATTAGATGGGAAAAAGAAAGAGCCCAACCAGATCGATTTCATCGTTTTTGCTCGATAATGTCGTATCTGGTATGGGCTAAACTGGCACCCACGGGAGGATTCGAACCTCTGGCCTACCGCTTAGGAGGCGGTCGCTCTATCCTGCTGAGCTACGTGGGCATGTGATTTTCTGATACCATTTTTTACATCTTTTATGCATTTTTCAAGGTTCTCGTAGCGCATCTGATGGAAATCGAACTCTGCGCTGCTTTTTGTAACCCTGGATTTGGCGACCGCTCGTTGCTTTCTTAGGAGGCGATCGCTCTATCCTACTGAGCTACGGGTGCACGCCTTGATTTACAAGGAGTTCAGCGATTTTTTTGAATCGTTCACTGAGCCGATTTTGCTAACATCTGCTAACACTTTTTCGTCAACACACGGCTACCGCCGTTTTTTTTGGTCCGGGGCCAATGTTAGCAAATTTGCCCGAAAAAATCAATTTCCGGACGGATTCCTGCTCCGGGCAAGAATCGTTTTCGCTCCTCAGGCTACCGTCGGCAGTCCTCTTAGGAGGCGGCCGCTCTATCCTACTGAGCTACGGGTGCATGCCTTGATTTATAACGCTTCCGGCATTTTGAAGCTTCACGAAATTGGCTGGTTCTGTTAGAAAAACCGGGTCAATTTCTAACGAAAATCGGGGGATTTTGGTGCTTGCGCATCCGGCTGGTTCCGAACTCTGCTCCGCGCGCTTCTGTTAGAATTTTCAGTGCCCTCGGCTGGGATCGAACTCCGCACCCTTTTCGGATTATAGCTCATTTGCGAGCGTTCGTCTATTTCTTAGGAGGCGGACCCTCTATCCTGCTGAGGTACGGGACCATGTCCTCGAAATCCTTATTTGACAAGGGTTTCGGGCTTTTCGGTCTTCCTGACCGAGGGAAGTAATCCGGGCTTTCCGCGTTAGCTGGCTAACTGCAGGCGGCGTGTTCGACTTTCACATGCCCTCTATCGTCCGCCCCGCGTTAGCTGTTTGGCGGTAGCTCTGAGAGGGAAAATCGAACAGATTCCGGGGGATTTGGGGCACTTGATCGCTCAATTCAGGCGGCAGTCCGACTTCTTATTAGGAGGCGGCCGCTCTATCCTACTGAGCTACGGGTGCATATTCTATTCTGCCGCTCGCCCGTTCGCTCAATCGTCGCTGTTCGCGCTTGGAGCGCGCTCTCAGCTCGTTTCGCGCTAACAAACTCAGTTCACTTCCGCCTTCAGCGGACAGCACACTGTGCTGACGTTCACTTCGTTTGCCTACTGAGCTACGGGTGCAAGACCTTGAAAAGTATAAGCTTCCGGAGTGCTTTTGTCAATCTCCCCTTCACTGTCATTACAGGCATCCGGGAATGCAGGTATACAATAAATCATGATTTTCATTCACATTCTTTTCTGTTACAATGTCAGCAAATACAGAAGGATATATGTTTCCTGGACATACATAAACAGGAATCGGAGGATAGAAAATGAACAGTATATGTCTGGATCGGGAATGGACATTCCGGAAGGGGCTGCTGGACTCAATCAGTCAGCTGAAATCAGATCCGGGAATAACGGTTAACCTGCCCCATGACGGCATGATCGGCACACCGGTAATACCGGACGCTCCCGCCCGGTCTGATATGGGTTATTTCACCGGCGGACTGAGCAATTATACCAAGTACGTTTCCATTCCCCGGGAGTGGGAAAACGGCTGCGTCGGCCTGCAGATTGACGGGGCGATGCTGAATGCCTCTGTGGAAGTCAACGGCTGCAAGGCCGCCCTGCAGCACTACGGCTACGCGCCGTTTTATGTAGATCTGACCGGGCTGGTGGAATACGGCGCGGAAAACCGGATCACCGTCAACATAAACACCAGCATGCAGCCCAATTCCCGCTGGTACACCGGTTCCGGCCTGTACCGCGGTGTGAAACTGCTCCACGGGCCGAAGCTGCACCTTGCTCCCGACGGTATCTACGCCTTCACCCGCGAGATAACGGATAGCCTGGCTTTCCTGGAGGTTCAGGCGGACATTGTGAACGCCGCAGGCGAAAACCGGCTGGCGGAAGCGGAGGCGATCCTGCTGGAGGAAGCCTCCGGAAAGCGAGTTGCCGGGTCGAAGCAGGTAATCCAGGTCAACGCCGGAACAGCAGAAACCGCCCGGATCCGCTTTGCGGTGGAGAATCCGCAGCTCTGGGACGCGGAGAATCCCAGTCTGTACCGCGTCGCAGTGCAGGTCCGGGATCTGGGAATCTTCCGGACGCATCTGGAAAAGAATCCGGATCCCTCCGTTGACGGGGGCAGCGTTCTCTTTGGCATCCGGACAATCACCGCAGATGTCCGCCGCGGGCTGCGGATCAACGGAAAAACAGTAAAGCTCAAAGGCGGCTGCGTCCATCATGACAACGGCCTCCTGGGTTCAGTTTCCCTCTATGAAGCGGAAGCACGAAAGGTCCGGAAGCTGAAGGAAGTGGGCTTCAACGCCATCCGTACCGCCCATAACCCGCCCTCCGCCGCGCTGATTGAGGCCTGTGACCGGCTGGGAATGTATGTGTTTGACGAAGCGTTTGACGCCTGGGGAATTGCGAAGCGCGGCGGCGACTACAGCCAGTTCTTTGCGGACTGCTGGGAGAAGGATCTGACAGCCTTCGTCCGGCGCGACCGGTCCCACCCCAGCGTCATTCTCTGGTCCACCGGCAATGAAATTCCGGAGCGTGGCGGACTCAACAGCGGATACCTGGTGGCAGCCCGCCTGGCGGAAGCCATCCGCCGGCTGGACAGCTCCCGGCTGATCAGCAACGGAATCTGCTCCCTGTGGAGCGGACTGGATGATAAACTGGCGGAAGACCAGAACCAGGCCCAGAACGCCGGAGATGAGCGGAAACTCCTGTGGGAGGAAGTGACCGAGCCCTTTGCGAGCAATCTTGACGTTGTGGGATACAACTACATGGAAGGCCTGTACGAGCAGGATCATGAGCTGTTCCCGGAGAGGGTCATCCTCGGATCCGAAAACTTCCCGAAGGAAATCGGCTTCCACTGGCCCCTGGTGGAGAAACTGCCCTATGTCATCGGCGAATTCACCTGGACCGCCTGGGACTACCTGGGCGAAGCGGGTATCGGTAAAGCAGTCCGTCTGCCTGCCGATGATCCGAAGATGAAAGAGGGATGCTGGTCCCTGATGCCCCCGGACGCTTCTCCCTTTCCCTGGCGGACAGCCAACGACGCGGATTTCGACATCACCGGCGTCATGGCGCCCCAGGGCGCCTATCGCAGCGTGGTATGGGGCAGTCCGGAAACCTTCCTGTATTCACGGAAGCCGGAAGACTTCGGCAAGGATGAACTGATCACGCCCTGGGGTTTCCCGGTGCTGTTCTCCAGCTGGAACTATGCGGGTTCCGAGGGAAAACCCGTGGAAATCTCCGTCTTTTCCGCCGCGGAGGAAGTGGAGCTGTTCCTGAACGGACAGTCCGTCGGCCGGAAGGCTGTCCCGCAGGACGGAACGATGCCCCGCAGCGTCGGTTTTGAGACAGCGTATCAGCCGGGCAGACTGGAAGCCGTCAGTTATACTGGCGACAAAGAAGTCAGCCATGCCGTACTGGAAACAACAGGAAAACCGTCCCGGATCCGCCTGACTGCGGATAAAAAGGCGGTACGTCCGGACGGTCACGATCTGGTCTGTGTGGAGATTGAGCTTCTGGATCAGGAGGGACGCGTTGTCCCGGATGCAGAGCTCAGCCTTTCCGCGGAAGTGGCCGGACAGGGCTGGCTGGCCGGATTCGGCGCCGGCAATCCCATTACGGCGGAAGACTATACGGATAATATGACCGTAAGCTGGCGCGGACGGGCCCTGGCGATACTCCGTTCCGGTTATGAAAGCGGCGAAATAACCCTGACGGTTTCGGCAAGAAACCTGCCGGAGGAAAGCGTCACCTTCCGTGTGACGGAATAACAAACAGCGCAAAACAGCCTGCGATTGAATTCGCAGGCTGTTTCTTTATTCCGGGGAACGGGTACAGGTCATCAGGCAAAACGCCCCACGGGGTCACAGAGCACTGAACCTGTTGAAAAACATGCTCTTTTTGCCCATATGCGCCAAAATGGTATATAAAAAATATACCGTATACATTTCAAAAATTTACATCTTCACTGAGCACCGCTGCAATGCAGCTTTCGATATCGTCAGCCCGCCGCAGCAGTCTCTTCTTCCGGATATCGTCTCCGGCCGGCCATTCCATCAGCTTCTTGATCCGTCCCAGCGCAATCGTACCCTGGAACCGTTCTTTCCAGGCCCGGTACAGGGACATATACCAGTTCCTTAACTCTTCCTCACTGGCTGCAGCTCCGCCCCGGATCTGCCGTGCCAGTGCGGGATTGGCCAGCAGGCCGCGCCCGATCATCACCGCTTCTGTTCCGGGGCAGCGCGCGGCCAGGGCCTCCACATCTTCCTTTGTCTTCAGGTCTCCGTTGTAAACCGGGTGCGGCAGGCCTTCCCGCAGCGCCAGTTCAAACGCTTCCGGATGTCCCGCGCCGGTATACTGTTCCTTTGTCGTCCGGATATGCACCGTCACATGGCCGAAAGGATACCCGGCAAGCAGTTTCAGGAGTTCCGGCCATTCGTCAGGGCTTTCGTATCCGATCCTGGTTTTCACGGACAAGGATACGGGAAGGGTATTCGAAAACACGCGGTCCAGGAAGGACCGCAGATATCCCGGATCCTGCAGCAATCCGCTTCCCCGGCCCCGTTTGGTCACCGTAGGCGACGGGCAGCCGATATTCAGGTCCGCGCGGGAATAACCGCATTCGCTCACATAGTACAGCCAGGCGGACAGCTGCTCCGGATCCCTCGTCAACGCCTGGGGCAGCACCGTCAGTCCCTCATTTTCCTCCGGCGAGATGTCCCGTTCCTCCCGGGTCAGAAGCGACAGGGACTGGGTCAGCTTGTGAAACGGCAGGCAGTATACGTCAACACCCCCGAAGATCCGGTTGTGGGTCTGCCGCAGAATTCCGTCTGTCATTCCCTCCATCGGGGCAAAATAGATCTTCAAACCCGGTCCTCCGTCTTCAGCACTCCCACTGGTGCTTTTTCATGTCCACGTTTCCGTTCGGCAGGAAGGTAACGCCCTCCGCCTCCAGCCTTTCCCGCTGATCGCGGAAGCAGGGGGCCGTCCTGCCGGCCTGGTTCACCACCCGGTGGCAGGGATAATCCCCGTAGTACTGCGACAGGCTCAGGATCCTGCCGACCAGCCGGGCGTTCTTATCATGCCCGGTCAGCCGGGCAATCTGTCCGTAGGAGGCCACGCAGCCCTCCGGGATTTCCTCCACCGCGGACAGGATTTCATAAATCAGATCTTCATCCATTTTCCCCTGCATGCCGTCCTTCCGTCAGATTTTCCGGACGCTCCTGAAAATTTCCCTTTTCTCTCCCTGGTAATCGCCAATTCCTTCGAATACCGGTTCAAATCCGCATTTCTTCAGCACATGCACGGAGGCAATATTCTCCTTCAGGCAGATCCCGTATACCTCGCTGATTCCGACCCGTCCTGCCATTTCCGGAAGGAAAGCCTTCACAGCTTCCGTTGCGTATCCGTTTCCGGTATACGCTTTGGCGATATGATAACCGATTTCCCAGGTACCGTCCTCCATCGGGACCATCTGCACATATCCGATGTTCTTCCCGTCCTGCCTGGTGATCACCGGATGGACCTGCGGCCCGTCGTTGGTTCCGTACACGGATATCAGGAATTCAATGGTCTCCCGGGCTTCTTCCAGGGTCTCAAACACCTCGTCCGGCACGAATCTCCGGTTGTCTTCATCCAGGGAATTCTCATGCACCGCCTGGGCCATATCCATTGTGAATTCCGTAATGATCAGTCGGTCTGTTTCAATTCTCATCATTCTTTTCCCCGTCTGTTTTGTTACTTTGCCAGAAGCTTCAGGAACCGTGCTTCATTCATCTGTTCGTTCGTCAGATACTCCCCGTTGTAAAACAGCGCATAGGTCGTTACCGGTGTCGGGGCGTTTTGCGCCTCTGTTTTGCTTTCCAGGCGGATGGCTTTGAACGGCACCCCGTGATCCCTGGCTGTCTGTTCCACGATCGGAACGTATTTGGCATTGAACGGGCACTGATTCGTATAGTACAGAACATACCCCTGTCCGTCAACACGGGGATGCCTGGCGCATTCCCTGAACTTTGGTTTTTCCGTGCTGCCGTTGAATTCCAGAACCCACAGCTGGATACCGTTATCCGCCTCGTCGCAGACCTCAAAGCCCTTATGCTTCAGGAACTTTGGATCGGCAAGGAACGGTTTTTTCTTTGCGGAGGACAGAATGCACAGTCCTTTTCTGCCTTTTGCCTTACTGTCTGCGATGCATGCGTCCAGCAGATCGCCGGAATATCCGTGTCCTTTGAGGGAACCGGATACCCACAGGCAGTCAATGTACATGTATCCCTCCGCTTCAATCGGATTCCAGGCGTTTTCCGCCGGGATGTACTCAATAAAGCACTTTCCCCGTTCCACGCTTTTCAGGAACACCAGGCCCTCTTCAAACCTTTCCCGAAGCCAGGCTTTCTTGGAAGCCACCTGCACGTCCCGGTTATTGGAAATGGCGCAGCAGATATGCTCATTCTCTATATTGTCCTTTGTTACACGGATATATTCCATATTCTTCTCCTCCTGAACGGGAAAGAAGCCAGGGAGCCGCTTTGCTCCCTGGCTTTTCCCCGGTTTTATCCAATCGGGAAACAAACCTCTGTTACGTATTCGTCCGGATTCTTTGTTTCGTTCGGGCTCACATGGTAGATGTTGAACATGGGGCCTGTCACCTGATATCCGTTCTCGCTGATCCAGGAAATCACAGTGGCCGTCGCATCGCCCATCTGTTCATAACTGCCCCGGATAATGCAGCTCGCCACCTTGACCGCCGGAAGGGTTTTGAACTTCACATGCTCCGTATCCTCATAAGTCCCCTTCACGGTCATCCAGACCACGATCTCCGCGTTTTCTTCCTTGTATTCCTTGTCCAGGAACTCCGCAGCGGCCAGGCAGGGGTCGGCGGGAACCATGTTTTTGCACTCGCCCATCATGGCCCAGGCCATGCCCTCGTCCTCATAGTGCGGGATCACCATGTGCACCGTGGCAGCGTATCTTTCCGGAATGGTTTTTACCGTAACGTCAAAATTCATATTCTGCTCCTTTCTCAGCCGTTTCCTGGCTGTCTCCAGAAGCGTCAGCTTATACTCCGTCTCCTTCGAGATCCGTTCCAGTTCCTCTTCCCGTGCGGACAGGAACCGGTCCAGCTTCTCCCGGTCATCGTAGACCTCCAGCATCCGGATAATATCCGTCAGGGAAAAGCCCATATCCTTCAGGGCGGTAATCCGCCCGATCTGGAACAGCTGGTCTTCCCTGTAATACCGGTATCCGGTAAAAGTGTCGGTTTCAGCGGGCTTCAGCAGCCCGATGTCGTCGTAGTGGCGAAGCATTCTGATGCTTACTCTGGAAAGTTTTGAAAAATCTCCGATTTTCAGCATTCTGGTTTTCCCTCCATGGATGGTATTTCTGAGCTCGCCGCTACTGTAATCCCTCACACAGTGTGAGAGTCAAGTATTAAATTCAGAATTCTGAATTACTTTTTGATTCCCAGCACCTTCCGGATTGTCTTTTTCTCCGCTTTGGGAAAGTGTTTCCGGACCTGCTGCGCAATTCGCTCCCAGGATTTCTCCGGCGTTTCGTCGCAGCTGTTCACCGTGTCATATCCCCATTTGGTTTCCGGCGTCATCAGTTCCGCCACATGCCAGCCGTAGGCTTCCCCGTATTTGTTCCGCCGCTGCCGGAAATCGCTCATGATCAGGAAAGACTTCATCTGCAGGTCTGTCAGAGCCCCTTCAAACCCCTTTTCCAGGGCCGCGCATCTTTTGATTTCAAAGGACAGGAGGCCCAGGCCGACAGCGTCTTCATTCAGCTCCAGGATATCCAGGATCCGCTTGCAGCGGCTAGTCATCTTTCCGTCCTCGTACATCCCTTCATAGTCATACCCGTCCCGCCGGTAGTTCGCAAAGCAGGGAAACCATTCCTTCGAAACAAATCCGGCTTTCTTGTCAAAGAACTTCCCGTAGGCAACGTAGACATTGGGCGCCAGCAGCTGCCGCCAGGCCCAGGGATCCCGTGCCGGGTCGTCCACCCACCAGTCCTCCGCCGGGGTATGCTCCTCCACGGAAAACCCGGGAATATCGTTGGAAAACAGCGGCAGGAAGCCCACCTCCCGGACCAGATCCAGCAGGTCTTCCGGGGAATGCAGGCATTCACTGTCCGTCCGTCTGCAGCCTTTCATAATCCACTCACCGGCTATTGTATCCATAGGTTCTCCTTCTCTTTTCGGCTCACCATCTGCGTCCCCGCCCGTAGCAGCTGTCGCAGATCCGGTATGGCCAGTTCCACGGCAGGTGCCGCTTGCAGGAGGGGCAGGTCCGCTGCTGCAGTTTCTGGGTGGAAAGGATATGGACAATGCCCTGGGAAATCAGGTCCTTCCGCCGCTGGATCTCCGCCAGCAGGTTGTCAGGTTCCGGAATAAACAGGCGTGTATAGTTGTAATACAGGTCACACCGCCGGTAGTCCGCTTCCAGCCCGTCCAGCATGCGGATGGTGCAGCTTTCCGGTTCCACAATCTCCGGCATTTCCGGCATCACGTCAATATGTTCCCCGCGGCATTCCGCATGATACATGGCTTTCCATCGGAACAGCAGATCCGGATCCTTTTCGTCAAAGGGAATGCAGATGAACCGGTACAAAAGCCGCCGGTCCGTTTTCGGGGTTTCCATCATCGCGGCAAGTTCCGCCATCCGGACCGTGGACGCCTTGGAAAAGCATCCCTTGTCCTGCATCCGGATCCACTGGTCCAGGATGCCGGTCAGCGGCAGCGGAATACCCAGCAGGGATTCCGGGAAGCCGATCACGCCTTCCGTCAGCGGCAGCAGCGGCCGGGCCATGGCCCGTGCAACCTCCTGCCGGAAACCGAAAGCGTTCACATAGCCGATTTCATATTTGCCGTATCGTCCCGCCCGGCCGGCAATCTGCTTGATTTCCGAATCCGTCAGCAGCCGGGTGATATCTCCGTCATATTTTTCCGATTCCAGGAAAACCACCCGCTGAATCGGCAGGTTCATGCCCATGGCAATGGCGTCCGTGGAAACCACAACCTCCGTATCTCCCCGGTGGAACCGGTCCGCCTGGTTGCGCCGCACATCCGGCGGCAGGGCGCCGTAAATCAGGGATACCTTGTATCCCCGTGTCTTCAGCTCCGCGGCCACCGCGTGCACCCGGGCCTTGGAAAACACGATCAGCGCGTCCCCGGGCCGGACGGATCCCGGAAACTGGAATCCTTCCTTTTCCACTTCCAGGGGCGTCATCCGCTCATGGCGGATCACGGTCAGTTCATCCCCGCAGTCTTCAATGATCCGGGTCAGCAGCGCTTCTGCGTCCGGAGAAGCACAGGCATGGATTTCATCCGCACACAGGCCCAGGATCGCCGCTGTCCAGGCGCCGCCCCGGTCCCTGTCCGCGATCATCTGGCACTCGTCAATCACCGCCACATCATAGTGGGTCTGCAGATCCGCCATTTCCACCGTCGAAGATTGTACCCGGCTGAAAGGAACCCGGATCTGTTCTTCGCCTGTCACCAGGGAACAGGGAACATCCGCCAGGTTCAGCGCTTCAAACTGTTCGGCGGCAAGCAGCCGCAGCGGACCCAGATACAGTCCGCACCAGGCTCCGTGAAGCCGCTGGATGCCTTCATAGGTTTTGCCGGAATTGGTGGGTCCCAGATGCAGGTAGAAATGCCTGCGCATCTGCCGTGCCAGCGGATACAGGTCCCGGTAGTGTTCCGGGATCGCGTCCAGCAGGGCAGCCCGGATCCGTTTTTCCCTTTCATATACGGCGTCTGCCTTTTTCTGCAGCCGGATCAGTGCGGCGTTCTTTTCCAGCAGTCGCCGAAGCCGGTCCTTGGAGAACTTTTTGTCCAGTGCGTTGATCACCAGCCGGGCACCCCGGTCCGCTTCCCGCCGCACTGCCGACGCCACAGTCTCCCCGGAGGGCATGCGCACATTCCTGCAGGCGTTCAGCTCCGGGAAAGCTTTCCCGACTTCCGCCCGCAGGTAACCGGCAAGGGAACCCGGCTGGAACGCCCGGTCCACCGCCTTGGGCGTCAGGCCGCCGGGAAAATACTTATCCATCACCCGGCGGACAACAGAGCGTTCCTCGTCCTCTTCCTTCAGTCTCGCTCCGTGATCCCCTGTCCGCAGCCACAGCACCACCCGGTTTTCCGCCCGTGTGGTCATCAGTCCCATTTCATCGTCAAACCAGCGGCGCAGCTCTCCTTCACGGATAATCCGTAATGCCTCATAGGCCTTGTCCAGGGATACCTTGCTCTTTTCCACCGTGCGCAGGAAGGCCAGGTCCACCTTGTGCCCCGCCTGCAGTTCCGTCTCAATCAGGCCGGCCAGTCGTTCATATTCCGCCTGGTCCCCGGCCAGCACAAGTTCGTCCCGGAGCAGGCCCTGCCAGATCCTGTCCCGGCGCTGCAGCTGTCTTAATGTTGTCAGAAAGGCTTCGCTCTGCAGATAAGCTTCCTTTTCCGCAGGCTTCATACTGCGGGTAATCACCCGCACCTTATTCAGAGCGTGCTGATAAAGGTACCGCTCCCGTTCGGGCCGCAGTGCCTGCACATACGCGTTCATCAGTTCGTAATTCATATCTTTTAACACAACAGATATCTATCAGATTGACCCCGCGGGATCACCTCGATATCATCATGTTTATCATAATCTATTTTGCGTATAAAATCCACACCGGATCCGTTTCTGAACAGAAGGGCCGGATGGAAAAAGCCCGTCCGGCCGCTTAGGCGTGGACGGGGCTTGTTTTTCTGTATATTCTGTGTTTCTCAGAAGAAGAAGGTTTTCCGCAGGTGCACGTGCAGCGGCGGGATCAGGGTAGCAATGAACAGGAACAGGCCCAGCAGGCCGAAGCCGCACACACAGTAGAGGGACCAGACCCACATCGGCGTTCCGAAGGTGATGCTCTGGAAAAACTCCACCAGCATAAAGCTGCAGCCGATCAGCACCAGGTACAGGCCCAGCAGCCGCAGGCGGCCCCTGCGGATATACCGGAAAATGGTCACGCCCAGCAGCGTCAGGATGCACGCGATGCCCGTCACAGGAAAGGCGAAGGACAGGAACCAGTTTTCCCCGTTCTTCAGGCAGACATACAGCAGGAATCCCGCCAGGCAGACAAAATCAACCGGCAGGAAAATCATCGGCCGGAACCGGGGAAACAGCAGCGGGAACAGCAGCACAATCCAGGCCAGCGCTCCGCCCATCAGCACATATCCGGACCAGGAAGCCTCCCCGGCCGTGTTCAGGCAGACAATCAGGCTGCTCAGGCCGGCGGCAATCATCACCGCCGTCAGCATCCAGACCAGCAGTCCCCTTCCGCTCTTTTCCTTCTCCGGCAGGCGGTCCGAATACGATGACCGGTCCCCTGCCTCCGTCTCCTGCGCAATCATCACCGGCGTACGGCACAACGGGCATTCCTTTGCCCCGTCCTGCAGCTTCACCCCGCAATAGACACAATACATGTTATTTCTCCTCTGTTACTTAGCTCATCTGTGATTACAGTAACCATCATTCTTCATTTTTCATTTTTCATTCTTCATTATTGAAAGCAATTCATGGCGTAAAACGCCTTATGAATTGCTTTCAATCTCCACCGGCACGCCCAGCTCCACCAGCCGGGAGAACACCAGCCGCTCCAGTTCCGATTCCCGGATGCCCCGGATCATGCTGATGTATGTTTTGCCGTTGTAAGTCGCCACGGAGCAGTTGTTTGGATAGGTGTACTGAACGCCGATGACGAACTCAAACCGTTCCACCAGGGGCTGCATCGCTTCCGGTACCGTCACAACGCCCATGTTGGACAGGTTCAGGCAGCCTTTGTTTTCCCCGCTGAGCATATACACCGTCCGCATACAGATCGTCTTGATCGGCAGCGGAATCAGCCGCAGCAGCAGGTTTCGCTGCTGATCCACGTTCTTGGCCACCCGTCCTGCCATCCGCTGGGGAATGGTTTCCGCCGCCAGCTGGTGTCCCATGAGGGAGCAGATCTGCTCATGGGTGTATTCACCCAGCCGCGGATCAAACCCGATGTTCACCGCCAGGGTAAAATTCCGGAACGTATTCATCCCGAAAGTCTTGCGCAGGTTTACCGGGATGGTGATTTTCACCGGCCGGGCTTTCTTGCCTGTACGGCCCTCTGCCAGCTGCCTCTTCTCAATAGCCTCCGCCAGCACCGCGGCCAGGAACGCCGTCACGGTCACGCCCTGTTCATGCGCTTTTTCCTTCAGTTTGTCCGCCGGTACAATCCCTGTGATAATATGCCGGAACCGGTCCGCCTCCGGCGTTCCGCTCAGGCGGTAGGCCGTATCCTCCGCCCGGCTCAGACCCCGGGACACGCCGCAGGACTGGAAGCAGTCCCTTGTTTCCTCCGCTTTCGGTTTATCGCTGATGTCAACAATATGTCCTTCCGGCGGGATCTCCGTACCGTATTTCAGCGTCAGGTAACGGGCCGTCAGGTTTTTGAGCAGGATCAGTCCGCCCGTTCCGTCGGTCACGGAATGGAACACTTCCACGGCGATCCGGTTGTTGTAATACAGAAAGCGTACACAGCAGGTTCTCAGTTCCCTGCGTGTCATATGCGTCAGGGGATAAGCGAAATCCTTCTGGGATTTCGGTGCCTTCAGGATGGTTTCCAGGTAATACCAGAAAAAGCCTCTCCTCAGGCGTACAAAGTATGTCGGAAACCGGGGTTTCAGATCAGCGATTGCCTGGTCCAGCACCTCAGGATCCACCGGTTCCTTCAGCGTGGCGGAAACCCGGAAAACATTATTCCAGTTTTTCCGGATAATCGCCGGAAATATCAAAGCGGCATTGTCCAGCCGGTACCATTGTTTCTTCATCTTTTCAGTCTTCCTCCGGCCATACAGACTGTATCTGCCAGTATGTACCAGACGATCATAGCACTCCGTCTTTTTCCAGTCAAACCAACCAAAAGAAACACGATATAATTATTTACTGATGGCTGTATCAACAGTTCCAGGCTCAGCTTTTTCTTTCATCCGTATAGCAACAGTAAAAAACACTATATCATTTTTCATTTTTCATTCTTCATTTTTCATTGGTTAAAACCGTTTATACAGCCACCTGTGTTTCCCCGCCGGAATCTTGACCGTTCCCGCCTTGCAGCGGCGTCCGGTCTCCAGGTCGGTATACATGGTCTCGTCATGGATCCAGGCAGTCTGGGGTTCCTGAGAGAAATTGAACACAGCCAGCAGTTTCTCTCCCAGATAATACCGGCCGATGCCCAGGACCTGGTCGTTGCCGGTGGGCTGAATCCACACATCCGCCCCGTCGTCAAAAACGCCGTACTGCTGCCGAAGCTGCTCCTGGCGTTTGATTTCCGCAAAGATCCTGCCTTCCGTGGTATCCGGATCCTTCCGCTTTTCCACCTTCTGCCAGTCCATGTCTCCCCGGTGAAGATAGCGGCTGTCCTCCGCCTTCAGGGGATCATCGTGATAGGAGTAATCATTCTCCTGGGCAATCTCATCCCCGCTGTAGAGCACCGGCACCCCGCTGAGAGTGAACATGAGGGCGTGCAGCATGCTGTCCAGGTGGATTGCTTCCTCCAGGGCCTTTCCATTCTTCCATTCCCGGGCAGTCTCGATGCCGCACAGGGACGCGGTGGTACCGCACAGCCGGGCGTCTCCCAGTCTCGGATCATCGTTGTACAGTTCTCCCCGGGACCGGCTGCCCGGATATTTCCCGGTAAACCAGTCGTTCAGATACCGCTTGTGGGGCACCTGTTCCCAGGCAAAGTTCCATCTCAGGTAATCAAAGTCCAGTCCCCAGCCGATGTCATCATGACAGCGCAGGTAGTTCAGGAATGTATACTGCTTCGGCAGCGCGAACACCTGTCCCAGCTGATGCTCCAGCAGTTTTACATTCCGGGTGGCCACAGTGTGCCACAGGGTCGCCATGGTGGTTACGTTGTACAGCAGGTGGCATTCCGGCTTCTGCACCGTACCGAAATAAGGCACCACCCGGCTGGGCTCCATCACCACCTCACCCAGCAGCAGCGTTCCCGGGCAGACAATCTCGCAGACCATCCGCATCATCCGCACCAGGGTATGCACCTGTGGCAGGTTCCGGCAGGTGGTTCCCGGCGCTTTCCAGATATAGGGCACCGCGTCCAGCCGGATGATATCCACGCCGTAGTTGCACAGGTACAGCATGTTTTCCGTCATATCGTTGAAAACCGCCGGATTGGCGTAGTTCAGGTCCCACTGATAGGGATAGAACGTAGTCATCACGATCTTCTTTGCTTCCTCGCACCAGGTGAAATTTCCCGGCGCCGTGGTTGGAAACACCTGCGGCACAGTCTGCTCATACCAGTTGGGAATGTCCCAGGTGTCATAGAAGAAATACCGGTTCTGGTAGTCCGCTTCCCCTGCCCTGGCCCGCCGCGCCCATTCATGGTCCTCGCTGGTATGGTTCATCACAAAGTCCAGGCACAGGGAAATTCCTCTCTGATGGCAGTCTTCCGCCAGGTCCGCCAGATCCGCCATTGTTCCCAGCTCCGGCTGCACCTTCCGGAAATCACTCACTGCGTATCCGCCGTCGCTCCGGCCTTCCGGGCTTTCCATCAGCGGCATCAGGTGCAGGTAGTTCACTCCGCAGTCCTGTACATAGTCCAGCTTGTCCCGAACGCCCCGCAGTGTCCCGGCGAAGGCCTTCACATACATCAGCATGCCCACCATGCTGTGTCCTCTGTACCAGGCCGTGTCAGCTTCCCGTTCACGGTCCAGCTTCCGGAGGCTTTCCTGCCGGCTTTCCCACATCCGGTACAGCATCCCGGTAAAGTATTCCCAGGCCTTCTGATCACCGTGGTACAATTCCATATACAGCCACTTCAGTTCGTCCGCATGCCGGGCAAACCGTACGGCAAATTCTTCCTTCCAGTTCTGACTGCTCATCTGACGCCCTCTCAATTTCCGCTTTGATGTATGTCTTCAGGATCCTTTTATCCTTTTTCTTCTGCCTTATTTATAGCATACTTCCCGGCTGCGGACAAGGCATACGGAATTGGATGATCGTGCCGTTGAAAACAGAAAACTGTTAATCAGCAGAAAAGCTCTGCGGAATTCACGTTCCGCAGAGCTTTTCTGTGCTGGAAAAACCGGGTTTTGCCGTCAATGTTCCTCCAGGGCTTCATTGTGCGCACTTTGCCAAACCGGTCCTTCTGATCCCATCCAGCTGTTCTGCGCTCAGGGTTCCGGCGCGATACAGCTGAAGGTATTCATTTTCGATGGAGCTGTCAAAGATCAGCAGGTCGTCCGTGTTGATCGTTACCTGGATGCCATTTTCAACCAGGATCCGGATCGGATGATCCCTGTAATCCTTCACATATCCCAGCATCACATTACTGCTTGGGCAGATATTCAGCCGGATACGGTTATCCGACAGGAACCTCATCGTTTCCTTTGACGTACAGGCACTGATCCCGTGATGGACTTCCGAAAGGTCCAGCACTTCCACTGCCCGCCTGATGTCGTCCGCCGTACCCGTCTCCCCGGCGTGCATCTTTTTCACAAGGCCGTACCGCTCCGCTTTCCTGTAAAGCGGCAGGAAAGCTTCCACCGGCTGATAGTTTTCAAACCCGCAGATATCAATGGACCTGAACCAGCCGGGCTGAAGATATTCGTCAATTCTTTCCGCTTCGAAGGCAGCGTCACAGTTTGACGGAAAGGTAAGTTCAGGCTCAAAAATCGTATCGGGACAATAGGCCCGGTGAAATCCTTCAATCAGTTCCCGAAGGGCTTCCGTCCCGCCCGCCTGGTCGATCTCCGCGGCACCGAAGTTCATGGATAATCTTGCAATATGGTTTCTCTTCGCTTCCGCAAACGCGCCTTCCCAGCGAAGGCGGGCGCCTTCCTGTCCGTCACAGAAGGGCTTTATGGAGGAGCGGAACCAGTCCTGCATTCCGGTAAGTCCGTCAAGCGGCACAGGGGGATCCGGCAGGCTTCTTTTCAGCCTTTCCGCCAGCCATTCCCGACGGCACCCTTTTGTCGAGTGATTATGCAGATCACTCTTGGGAACAGCCAGCAGTTTTGCGGTGTTTCCTTCCCGGAGCGCTTCGCAGAACACATTCACAATATCCTTTTTCAGCAGGAGCCTGTTTCCGTCGTCCCTGAACACAGAATACCCGGATCGCTCATAAAGGCGCATAGCGGATGTATTTGATTTTTCCACATGCAGGAGAACCGCCCTGCTTTCGATCTGCTCTGCGTATTCTTCCGCCGTACGGATCAGCGACGAACCAATTCCCTTGTTCCGGTAAGCCGCTGCAACCGAAAAGTCATCCAGGTAAATATGATCCACCGGATCATGATGGACTTCCACAGACAGGAAAGCGATCACCCGACCGTCTTCCGCAACAAAGATCCGGTCCTGGTTTTCACTCCAGTATCTGTCCAGGTCTCCGTCCCCGTAGCCTTTCACGTCATCCTTTTGGTATATCGTCCGCAGCATTTCCAGAAACAGTCCGCGTATCTTTTCTTCATCCGCCGGCACTGCCGTTCTGATCTTATATTTCATCTTTGTCCTCACTCTGTGCAATCTGTTTTTCCTGATACCGGGCCAGGTCCGCGTTGAGTTTCTCCGCTTCTTTCCTGTCGATCAGATACAGAATGAGATGGGACAGGACAAAAACTGCCAGAATGCCCAATGCGAGCCCGGGAAGGACCCAGCTTTTTTCCGTAGGAATGGTGTCCGCCTTCAGGGCAATCAGGATGATCGCCCCTTCAATCAGCAGAAGGCTGAAAGCTTTCCGGATAATCAGACTCCGGATGCTGAGCTCCCTGTCTGACCGGGTGATCACGGTTGCCGCGGTACCGATCAGCGCATAGAGTAGCGGGGAAAGAAAGGCTTCATAACTTAAAACGCGGTCCCGGTCAAGCAGGCGTCCCAGAATCATGATCACAACGGTGATCAGCGTAACCAGCAGCGTATACAGGCGAAGCGCCCGGATAATCTGCTCTTTCCATTTCTGTCCGGGCATCAGGATTCACCGCCTTTCAGGATATTCTTCAGCGACGGAACATACTTCCGGGAAATGATAATTTCCTCACCGTTTTTCAGGACGGCCAGGAACCGCCCGTTCAGCGCAGGCCGAACAGAAGTGATTTTCATCAGGTTCACAATCATGCTTTTGGAAACGCGAAGGAAGCTTTGATTGCGCAGCATCTCTTCCAGTTCGTACAGTTTCATCCGGATCTCATAACTGTCGGCAGCGGTATACAGAAAGAGCCGGTCATCCACCGACTCGGCATAGAAAAGATCCACCACCGGCACCTCAAAACGCTGGCCGTCCCGGACAGCGCTGAGCTGTCCCTGACGGGATTTGACAAAGGAGATGATTTCCTGTATCTCATCCGTAATCCAGTGATACCGGATCTCCACCATTTCCGGCTCGCTTTCCGGAATCTTCCTGGTTTCCAGTTTCATTCCACCTGCTCCTTTATACCGGTTGCTTTCTGTCCGAATGCAGTCAGTATATCAGAGCGGGTTGTGAACCGCAATGAACTTATTATCCTTCCAGGTGTTTCCAGTTCCAGACAGAATAACCTCCCAGCACAACAGCGCTGACAGCAATCATGATCACTGTGGTAAGAACCGGACCGCCAAGGGCTCTGTAAAGCGCTTCGTCGTTTGAAACAACAGAAAGCGCATTGAACACACTGTGAAAAACAATACAGGGCACCAGGCTCTTTCCCTTGTGGAAAAGGACAACCAGCGCAAAACCGGCAAACACGGCGAAAATGATCTGGCCGATGGTATCCAGGAGGTTCTGGCCGGTAAGCAGGTTCACGATATGGCCGATGCCGAAGGTGACCGATGAAATGATGACCGCCCGGGTCAGGTTTTCCTTTGCAATCGCCCTGAACAGGAATCCGCGGAAAATGATTTCTTCCAGGAATCCGACGCACAGCATGCTGATCACAAACAGGATGCTTTCCGCTGCCGAAAAACGAAGTGCCGGGCTGAAAACAATCTTATACACACACACCAGCATCAGCGGAATGAAAAGCCATGCCCGCAGGAGCCGGTATCGCGGCAGGAACAGGCCGTACTTTTCAGCCAGGCCGTTCCGCATGACCCACAGGAACAGGCAGGCCGTCAGCACAATATGAAACGCAGCGGGAACCAGTTTATACACTCCGATTGTTTCGCTCAGCATTTCCGCCAGACTTGTGCCGGCAACATAAATTGCAATCCATCCCAGGGCGAAAGTCAGTTCATTCTTCTCATACAGTTTTCTCATGGTATTTCCTCCATCCGTTTGTTCAGGCAAAGGATAATACCGCAATGCAGCGAAACACAACAAACCGGCAGGTGAGATGCATTTTCCGCGGGCAAGATGCGCCCGGGCTTCCCTTCCGGCGGGGTGCGTATCCCCGTTCCGGAAGTGTTTTTTCTGATCCTCATACAACCGGTATAAGCACTCTGTCATTATGCATTATGCATTTTTCTTTCAGTTGCTTTATCTGTAAAGCAACTGAAAGAAATTGTATGCACAACCGTCTTTTCATGATATAATAGGCTGATGCGGTTTTGGGCATCGGGAAGATCTTATATTTTATACGTTATCATTTTTCCTTCCCCCCGTACCGCGTCAATATATCGCTCTTGAACCGGAATGGAAGGAGGCTTTCATGAGCAATCTTGACGCGCAGTCTGTTTGTAGCAGACTGGAAGCTGACCAAACGCTGGCCACCCTGTTCGACATCCTCCGGGATTACGGAGAGGCGCCCGCCGCCTACTGGCTGGAAGGCGAACAGGAAAGAACCCGCTCCTATGCGGAAATGACCCTCCGGGCGGATGACTACGCCGCCTGCCTGAACTCCCTCGGTCTTGAAGAGGGCTGGATCGGCGTTGCCGTGGATACCTGCCACGACTGGCCGTCCCTGTACTGGGGCATCATGCGCTCCGGACATAATGCCCTGCTGCTGGACGCGTCCGCGCCCGACAGCGTGATCCAGGGCCTGCTGGATGAAGCGCACTGCCGCCAGGTCATTTCCCTGAAACCCAGGGCCCTGTCCGGCAACGTACGCCAGATCGATTTCAAAACCATCCGGGAAGCTCCCCGCACCATTGGCTTTACCCCTGTATGGGGCGAATATACCGCCATGTGTACCAGCGGCACCACCGGCACCAGCCGGATCTTTGCCTACAACAGCAAGGCAATCTGTGCCCAGGCGCTGAATGCCTATGAGCTTTTCAAGGTGAACCCCCGCATTATCCATCCTGTGAACACCGGGCGTAAAACCCTGGCCTTCCTGCCCTTCCACCATGTGCTGGGTTTCATGGGTAACATGGTCCTTTCCATGTTCATAGGCACCGCCAACGTGTTCCTGCAGGATCGTACGCCCAATTCCATCCTGAACACCTGCCACCATTTCCCGCCGAACCTGCTGATCATGGTTCCCCTGGTGGGCAACAGCCTGGTCCGTTCCGTGGAAAAGGGACTGAAAAAAGAGAACAAGGCCAAGCAGAGCGCCTTTAAGACTTTGAAGGCCCTGTCCCTTGCCCGTCAGGCCATTTCTCCGGAAGCCGGCCTCCAGTGGGCCCAGAAGAAAGCCTTTGCCTCCCTTAACGAGCGGCTTATCGGCACCGAGGTGGACGTGGTCATCTTCGGCGGCAGCCATACGCCGACCGAAACCCTGCGCACCCTGAACGCGCTGGGCTACTACACCGTGACCGGTTACGGCATGACGGAAACCGCCATCAACGGTTTCGAAAGAGAGATGTCCCTCAAATACCGGCTGAACGGCTCCGTCGGTAAGCCCCTGCCCGCCGCAGAATACCGGATCGTTCCGGACAAGGAAGGCAGCAAAACCGGCGAGCTGCAGGTTCGCGGCTCCGGCATTCATTCCGGCCGGGTCATTGACGGCCAGATTCTCCCGCCCGACACCGTCGACGACGGCTGGCTGCCCACCGGTGATATCGCGCAGCTGGACGCCACCGGCCGCCTGTACATCCGCGGCCGCCTGAAGGATGTCATCATCAACGAATCCGGCGAGAACGTCTATCCCGATGATATGGAAGACGCCTTCGCCGCCCTGAACGGCGTGGATCAGTTCTGCGTGGTGGGCTTACGCCGCAACCGCCGGGACAACAATGAAGACATCGTCCTGGTCATGAACGTCGGTGAAAACTATACTGATGACCAGTATCTGGACAAGCTGGCTGCGAAGGTGGCCGACGCCAACCGCAAGCTGCCCATCTACACCCAGCTGAACCGTGCCATCGTCACGCCCAACAAGCTGCCCCTGGTCAGCGGCATCAAGGTCAAGCGGATCGAGCTCAAGCGCATGTATGCGGAAGGTGAGCTGACCTACCGCGAACTGGACCTCCACGGCCAGAATGTCGGTGCCGAAGTAGCTGCTGCGGCCCGCATCGAAACCAAGAGCGCGAAGCATGATGAGATCCTGAAGAAGGTCCGCACCATGTACGCGGAAGCGCTGGAAATCTCCGAAAGCGAGATCACCGACAATGCCAACTTCATTGAGGATCTCCAGGGCGACAGCCTCCAGGTGCTGTCCATTGCGCTGAAGGCCGAAGAGGAATGGGGCATTACCATTCCCGCTGAAGAATACGGTTCCTGCGCCACCGTGGCCGGTATGGCCCAGGTGGTGGAAACCCTGCTGGAAGGCCCCGCCGAAAGCGACAAGCCGAAGGAACGCGTCCCCGTCCGGCCCATCAGCCGCTTTGAGGATACTCCGGAATACAAGCATTTCCTGGAGCGCCAGGAAGCACTGGTCGGCAAGGGAGACAATCCCTACTTCGTCGCTCATGAATCTCCCCTCCTGGATACCGGCATCATCGACGGCAAGGAAGTCCTGGAGTTCGGTTCCTACAACTACGTAGGCATGTCCGGCCGGAAGGAAGTCAAGGACGCCGCCAAGGCTGCCATTGACAAATACGGCACCAGCGCCAGCGGCAGCCGCCTGCTGGCCGGTGAAAAGCAGGTCCATAAGGATCTGGAAAAGGAAATAGCCGACTGGAAGCACACCGAGGACGCCATCGTCTGCGTCGGCGGTCACTCCACCAACGTGACCTTCGTCGGCAACTTCTGCGGCAAGAACGACCTGATTCTCTACGACGCGCTGGCCCACAACTCCATCGAGCAGGGCTGCAAGCTGTCCGACGCGACCTCCAGGCCTTTCCCCCACAGCGATACCGCTGCCCTGGAAACCATCCTGAAGAGCCAGCGTGCCTTCTACGAAAAGGTTCTGATTGTCATCGAAGGCGCCTACAGCATGGACGGCGATATCGCCCCCGTGCCGGAGTTTGTGCGGATCAAGAAGGAATACGGCTGCTTCCTCATGGTGGATGAAGCCCACAGCGCCTGCGTCATCGGCAAGACCGGCGGCGGCGTGGATGAGTATTTCGGTCTGAACGGCGACGATATCGATATCAAGTACGGTACCCTGTCCAAGGGCCTGGGCACCTGCGGCGGCTACCTGGCCGGCAAGAAGTGCCTGATCGACTACCTGCGCTACAACATGCCCGGTTTCGTCTTCAGCGTCGGTATTTCCCCCGCCCTGGCGGCCGGTTCCCTGGAAGCCATCCGCACCCTGCGGTCCCATCCGGAAATCATGGAGCACCTGCGCACTGCCATCAAGGCCTTCGCGGACAGCGCGCGGCGCCGTCACCTGGATATCTGCCTGGCCGGCGAAACCGCGGTTCTGCCGATCCTGGTCGGCAAGGATGAGGATGCCTGGTTCCTCTCCAACGAGCTGAAAAAGCGGGGCGTCAGCGTTCCGCCCGCCATGTATCCCGCCGTTCCCAAGGGCAAGGCCCGTCTGCGCTTCTGCGTGATCAGCGAGCATAAGCCCGAGCAAATTGAAAAGGCGCTGGATATCCTGGAAGCCACTGCCCGCGAATACGGCATCGAGCTTCCCCGCCGCAACTATGACAAGGCGGAAGATCCGACTCCGGTGCTGTGATTCAGACGATTTTGAAGGTTGCCGCCATAATGGCAACTCTTCACTCATCACTGGTAACTAAAAAACGGGACTGCCATACGGCAGTCCCTATTTCTATCTTTTCTTTATTCAGGGTTTTTCATCGTCTGCTGCTTATGCAGCCACACCTGAAGCACGGCCACATCCGCCGGGTTGACGCCGGGAATCCGTCCCGCCGCGCCCAGGGATACCGGCTTCTGTTTGTCCAGCTTCTGCCGGGCCTCCAGGCGGAGATGCTCAATCTCCGCGTAGCAGATATCCTTCGGCAGCAGGGTTTCTTCCATCATCCTGGCCTGCCGGATCATATGCGCTTCCTTTTCCAGGTAGCCGGCATACTTTACGGAGATTTCAGCCTGCTCCGTCACAGCGGGGGATACCTCCGCCCATTCCGGCTTCAGGACTGTCAGATCCTTCAAGGTGATTTCCGGCCGCTTCAGCAGATCTTCCGCTTTCAGGGATCCCGCCGTTTCCGGCTGACCCTTTTCCTTCAGCAGGCTGTTCAGTTTTTCTCCCGGTGCGAAGCGGGTGGTTTCCAGCTGCCGGATCAGCTCCGCCGTTTGCTCCCGTTTCCTCAGGGTCCTCTCCAGCCGTTCCTCCGTGGCCAGGCCGGCCTTATAGCCGATCTCCGTGAGCCGCAGGTCCGCGTTATCCTGGCGCAGGTACAATCGGTGTTCTGCCCGGGAGGTCATCATCCGGTAAGGTTCATCCGTTCCCTTGGTGGTCAGGTCGTCCGTGAGGACGCCGATATACGCCATATCCCGGGTGAGCAGGATCTGCTCCCTGCCCTGAAGCTCCAGGGCGGCGTTCATGCCGGCCAGCAGACCCTGGCAGGCCGCCTCTTCATAACCGCTGGTACCGTTGATCTGGCCGGCGAAGAACAGGCCGCCGATGCGCAGGCTTTCCAGCGTCGGGCACAGCTCCAGGGAATCGATGCAGTCATATTCAATCGCGTAGCCCAGCCGGGTAAAGTCGCAGTGCCTCAGTCCCGGGATTGTCCGGTACATTTCCCACTGCACGTCCTCCGGCATGGAGGTGGACATGCCCTGCACATACCATTCACGGCTTTCCCTGCCTTCCGGCTCCAGGAAGATCTGGTGGCGGTCCTTGTCCGCAAAACGGACCACCTTGTCCTCAATGCTCGGGCAGTAGCGGGGGCCGATGCCATGGATCTTGCCGCTGTACAGCGGTGCCCGGTGCAGGTTATCCAGGATGATCTTATGGGTTTCCGGCGTGGTCCAGGTCAGATAGCAGCTGTAGGTGTTCTCCAGCTTCCGGTCTGTCAGGAAGGAGAAAGGCACCACCGGGTCGTCGCCTTTCTGTTCCTGCATCTCGTCAAAGTCGATGGTTCTTACATCCACCCGGGCCGGGGTGCCGGTTTTGTACCGGCGCAGGGCAAAGCCCAGCTCCGTCAGGCTGGCGGAAAGCTCGGAGGCGTTCATCAGGCCCTGGGGGCCGCCGTCATGCCGGTGTTCGCCGATGATGATGCTTCCCTTCAGGTAAACGCCGGTGGCTACCGCCACCGCCCGGCACGGGATCCGTGCACCGGTCACCGTTGTCACCGCCGTCACCTGTCCGTTTTCCGTCTCAATGGAGGCTGCTTCGCCCTGCCGGACCGTCAGCCGGTCCTGGGTCATTAACGCCCGGCGCATCCGGTTCTGGTACGCCTGCTTGTCCGCCTGCGCGCGCAGGGAATGAACCGCCGGGCCCTTCCCCGTGTTCAGCATCCGGCTCTGCAGGAACGTGTCATCAATCGCCAGACCCATTTCCCCGCCAAGAGCATCCAGTTCGCGAACCAGATGCCCCTTGGCAGAGCCGCCGATCACCGGGTTACAGGCCATCAGCGCTATGCCGTCCATATTCAGTGTTAACAGAAGTGTATCGATTCCCATTCGCGCGGCGGCAAGGGCTGCTTCACAGCCCGCGTGCCCCGCGCCGATTACTATGAGGTCTGCCATCTTTTATCCCACACCCTGACCAGGATTGTTATAGTTATAGTTGAGCGTTGTCCACTGCACCGGCAGCTGATCCGCTTCGGGAATGTACCAGGTATATCCGTCGCTGTCCTTCCAGCTGAGAATTGTCAGTTTCAGCGAACCGATCGGAATATCAGCTTCGAAGTTGTTGAAGCGGAATGCACCGTGGGCCGTCCTTTCATACGGTGCCAGAACGAAGGGATAATCTCCCTCGAAGAAGGTGCTTTCGCCGTCCGTGTTGCAGATCATGGGATTACCGTCCAGGTCGAAGCATTCAATCCTGAAATGTATATTCTCCAGGGTGAGATCCTGGCTCATGTTCCGCAGGGTAATCCGGATGCTCTGGCCATTGTCAGCCGCCAGGCCTTCCACCAGCACCGCTTCGTTGAAGTTTCCGACCCTGATCCGGGTGGAGGCGGAATAACCGCCGTCCTCCGTGTAGGTATACACGGTTGTTGTGCCGAGGTTGATACCGCTGACCAGGCCCGTGCTCGTTCCGTTGGAGCGGACCGAAGCAATGCTTTCATCCTCGGAAGCCCAGGTAACCCGCTGGTTGTTGGCGTTCTTCGGCTGTACCACCGCGCGTACGTTCGACGCGCCGCCCCGCTGCACATAGTACAGATCACGCTGCATTGCCACGCCGGTTACCGGTTGGATTACGGTCACCTTCACGCTCCCCTGCTTCTTGGAAGCGTCCTGTGCCGTAGCGGTAATGGTTGCCACGCCGCGGCCCACTGCTGTTACGACGCCGTTGGCGTCCACTGTGGCCACCTTCGGTGCCTGGCTCTTGAAGGTCAGTCCCTTGTTGGTCGCGTCATCCGGCTGTACGCTCCATTTCAGCTGGCCGCTTTCCCCGGTCTTCAGCGTCAGTTCCGAAGAATCGTTTACATTCACGATCTTCGTCACCAGCTGGCTGACAGTTACGGTTGCGGAAGCCGAAACGTCCGGATTGGAATTGCTGGTACAGGTTACGGTACAGACGCCTGCCTTCACGCCGGTAATCTGACCGTTGCGCACCGTGGCAATGGAACTGTCGGAGGTGGACCAGGTCACCGTCTTGTCGTTGGCTTCCGCAGGCAGCACCTGGATCTTCGCCTGCGCCGTCCGGCCCACAACCACGGGGATATCCGCCTGTGTAAAGTTGATCCCTGTCACCGGCTGCGTCACGGTAATCTGCACCGTACCCGTTGCCTTTGATCCGTCCAGCGCCGTCGCGGTGATAGTTGCCGTTCCCTTCTTGATGCCCGTTACCATACCGCTTTCGTCTACCGTCGCCACGTTCGGAGTCTTGGAACTCCATGTCACTTCCGTCATGGAAGCATTATCCGGGGAACAGATCGCGTCCAGTTCCATTCTGGATCCGGCCGCCACTTTCTTATCTCCCGCGTCAATCGTGATCTTCTTCACCGGCTGGATAACCATCACCCGGAAGGTTTCCGTCACTTCCGGATTCTGCACGCTCTGCACCACCAGATCGCACTCGCCCCGCTGTACCGCCTTCAGGTTGGTTCCGGTAATCCGGGCCACTCCCGCGTCGGACGTGGTATAGGTAACCTTCCGGCTCGAAGCGTCTTCCGGTGTGCAGGTCGCCGCCAGCGGAGCCACCGCGCCTGCCGGAATCACCAGCACCTGATGCTCTGTCGGTCCTTTCAGCAATCCGGCTACTGCCGGATGATCCGGATCGTAAACCGAAAGCTTCACCGTGCTCAGCGTTACCTTCTGTACGGCGCGCAGCACGTGTACGGTCAGTTTGGTCTGGCCGACGCGTTTGCCGTTCCGCATCAGAGAGGCGGTGATTTCCGTGTCGCCCTTGCTCAGGGCCGTAATCGTTCCGTCCTCGGAAACGCTCGCCACGTTTGCCTTTCTGCTGGCAAATACGACCTCGCCGTCTCCGGCATAATTGCCTTCCCTTCGTACTGTCGCCTGCAGGGTTTCACCCTCAAAGAGCTGAACTGATTTTTCTGTAAAAAGAAAAACATTGGCCGCCATCGCAGGGATCGCAATACCTGCACACAGCAGTATCACCAGCAGACAGGACAAAGCCTTTTTCATTCTGAATCCCCTCTTTCCAAAGCGTTTCCGGTTTTTTCTTTCCGTTTCCCGGGTGATAATACAACGGAAGGCCTTTGCCGATCCTTCCGTTGTCGTTTTCCATTTGAAAACGGTGCCGTTATACGACACCGTGCAGCAACGGATTAATGCGTGTCCAGATAAGACCGGACCAGCTCTTCCAGTATTTCGTCCCTTTCAAGGCGGCAGATCAGGCTTCTGGCGGAATTGTAACTGGTGATGTAGGTCGGTTCTCCGGTCACCAGGTAACCCACCAGCTGGGTAATCGGATCATACCCCTTCGTCTGCAGGGCTTTATATACATACATCAGAATATCATGTGCCTCGTTGCCTGTTCCCACAATCGGATCCATGTTATGGGTGTTGAACAGTTCTTCCATCCTGAATCCTCCTTCATCTGGGCCGTTTTTAGTATTATACAACATCCTGTGTGGTAAAGACAATACTTTCCTTGTACACTTTCATTGGATACGCAGGGAACTTTTTCTTGCTTCTCTTATCAGATTAATTGTATAATGTAATGTACATCTTCAGTTACAGCCCCTGTTGTTTCTGAATGTGAGACAAACCAATATTCTGCATTATGAATTGTGAATTGTCAGAAGGAGTCTTCGCCATGGAAGAGACAAATGCCCGCAGCAACTTTATCTGGGACGCGATCGAGAAGGATCTGGAGGATAAGCGTTATACGGAGATCCACACCCGTTTCCCTCCCGAACCCAACGGATATATGCATATCGGCCACTGCAAGGCCCTGATCATGGACTTCCTGACCGCGGAAAAATTCGGCGGCAAGTGCAACCTGCGCTTTGACGATACGAACCCTGCCAAGGAAGATACTGAATATGTCGAGGCCATCAAGCGGGATATCCACTGGCTGGGCTTCCACTGGACCGGCGGCGAATTCTACGCCTCCGATTACTATGATAAGTGCTATGAGATTGCTGAGGAGTGGATCCGCCGCGGCCTGGCCTATGTGGATGAACTCAGCAAGGATGAAATGCGGGAATACCGCGGCACCCTGACCGAGCCGGGCAAAAACAGTCCCTGGCGCGACCGTCCCGCAGAGGAAAGCCTGGATCTCTTCCGCCGCATGAAAGCCGGTGAATTCCCGGAAGGCAGCAAAACCCTGCGCATGAAGATTGACATGGCCTCCCCCAACATCGTTATGCGGGATCCTGCCATGTACCGCATCCTGTACAAGGAGCACTGGCGCACCGGTAACAAGTGGTGCATCTACCCCATGTACGATTTCTCCCATCCCATCGGCGACGCGCTGGAAGGCATCAGCCATTCCATGTGCTCCCTGGAATATGAGATCCACCGTCCCCTCTATGACTGGGTCGTGGAAAAGAGTGCGGACATGCTGCCCGCCCGTCCCCGCCAGATCGAGTTCTCCCGCCTGAACATGACCGGCACGGTCATGTCCAAGCGTTACCTCCGCCAGCTGGTGGAGGGCGGCTATGTGGCCGGCTGGGATGATCCCCGGATGCCCACCCTTTCCGCCATGCGCCGCCGCGGCTATCCCGCCATGGCCATCCGCAATTTCGTGGATACCATCGGCATGAGCAAGGCGGACTCCACTGTGGACTACGCCGTACTGGAGCATTGCGTCCGCGACGTGCTGGGTGAAACCTCCCTCCGCGCCATGGCTGTGCTCAATCCCCTGAAGGTGGTCCTGACCAACTGGCCGGAAGGCGAAACCAAAACGGTTACCCTGGAAAATCACCCGGATCATCCGGAACTGGGCGAACGTACCCTCACCTTCGGCCGGGAGCTGTATATCGAGCAGGAGGACTTCATGGAAGTCCCGGTCAAAAAGTATCAGCGGATGTTCCCCGGCAACGAGGTCCGTCTCAAGGGCGCCTACATCGTCCGCTGCGACGACTGTGTGAAGGACGCGGACGGCAATGTGGTCGAAGTGCACTGCACCGTGGACCTGGATTCCTTCTCCGGCAGTGCCGGCGCGGACCGGAAGATCAAGGGCAAGACCCTGCACTGGGTTCCCGTGAATGACTGTGTTCCCTTCGAAGCCCGGCTCTATGAGCCGCTTCTGAATGACGATATGGGCGAAGACGTGGAAGAGGAAGTCGACAAGAAAGACTTTATCTCCCGCCTCAATCCCGAAAGCCTGAAGGTTTGCCGCGGCTATGCTGAAAATGTCATTGCCGAAGCGGAAACCGGAACCTCTTTCCAGTTCCTGCGTACCGGCTATTTCTGCAAGGATCCGGATTCCACCGACGCCCTGCCGGTTTATAACCGTACCGTAGGCCTGCGCGATTCTTTTGCAAAGCAGGCTAAATAAACATTATGAATTTCGATAACCGGAGGTTATTATGACTGTTCGTACACGTTTTGCCCCGTCTCCCACGGGCTTCATGCATCTCGGCGGCGTCCGTACCGCCCTTTATGAGTACCTCATTGCCAAACAGAACAACGGCACCTTTATCCTGCGCATCGAGGATACCGACCAGGAGCGTTTTGTTCCCGGAGCCACGGAAGTGATCTATGATACCCTTCGTGCCTGCGGGCTGAACTGGGATGAAGGTCCTGATATCGGCGGCGACTACGGCCCCTATATCCAGTCCGAGCGGAAAGCCACCTACCTGCCCTATGCAAAACAGCTGGTGGAATCCGGACATGCCTATTACTGCTTCTGCTCCAAGGAAGAGATTGATGAACGCCGCAAAGCTGTCGAAGCAGCCGGCGGCACCTGGAAATACGACAAGCACTGCATGCATCTTTCCAAAGAGGAAGTACAGCAGAAGCTGGATGCCGGCATCCCATGGACCATCCGCATGAACGCCCCCACCGAAGGCGAAACCAGCTACCATGATATGGTCTTCGGCGATATGACTTTCCAGAATTCAGAAGCCATGGATGACATGGTCCTCATCAAGCAGGACGGCATGCCCACCTACAACTTTGCCAACGTCATCGATGACCATCTGATGAACATCACCCACGTGGTCCGCGGCATGGAATACCTGTCTTCCACCCCGCGCTACAACTATCTGTACAACGCCTTCGGCTGGGACATTCCGACCTATGTTCATCTGCCCACCGTGATGCGCGACGCCACCCATAAGCTTTCCAAGCGGGACGGCGATGCCTATTATTCCGATTATATTGAAAAGGGTTTCCTCACCGAAGCGCTGGTCAATTACCTGGCGCTGGTCGGCTGGAATCCCGGCACGGACCAGGAGTTCTTCACCCTGCCGGAGTTGGTCAAGGCCTTCGATATCAAGCGCATCAACAACTCCCCCGGCATCTTTGACGTCAACAAGCTAGAGTGGATGAACACCCAGTATGTGGCGAAGATGGATCCGGAGAAGTACCTCGAAATGGCAACCCCGTGGTTTGACAAAGTCCTTGCCGGAAAGAACATCGATTACCGCCGCCTGGCCGAGCTCATGCAGAGCCGCACGGATATCTTCTCCCGCATTCCGGAGAAGATCGCCTTCCTGGCGGAGATGCCGGATTACGACACCGCCATCTTCTTCAACAAGAAGCAGAAGAGCGACGAATCCGTGGCGAAGGAAGTTCTGCCCCTGCTGATCCCGGTACTGGAGGGCATCAGTGACTGGACCGAAACAAACATCCACGATGTGGTGATGGAAAAGATCCAGGCCTGGGAGCGCAAAACCGGCTCCGTCCTCTGGCCTATGCGCATCTCCATTTCCGGTCAGGAGTCCACTCCCGGCGGTGCCTTCGAGATCGCATACCTGCTCGGCAAAGACGAAACCCTCCGCCGCATGAAAGCCAGCCTGGAAAAACTCGGCTGAGAACTGATCCGATGGTCAGACGCCCGGCTGTTCCCTGTGAACAGCCGGGTGTTTTTGCTTTTCGTCCCTTGTTTTTCCTTGCTTTTTATGACATTGAAAGTTTTCTTGTTTTTTTTCTTGACATGGTTCCTGCCGTCTGTTATAATACCGCTTGCGGCTAAAGCCGATGGGGAATGGTGTAACGGCAGCACCTACGACTCTGACTCGTATTGTCTAGGTTCGAATCCTAGTTCCCCAGCTTTTCTTTTTCTGGCTCCGTTGTCTAGAGGCCTAGGACGCGGCCCTCTCAAGGCTGAAACACGGGTTCGAATCCCGTCGGAGCTGCTTTTTTTATGGTCTTGCGGGCAGATGCTTGCAGGTTATTTTTTTACTCAGATATCCTTTGTATTGATAAAAAACAGAAAAACTTTTTCAGGCCTGAAACCAAAGAAAAGAAGGGACATTCGCGGTTATGAATGTCCCTTCTGGTATCACTTTGGGAACAAAACTGACATATGCGTCGTTATATAGATGTAGGACCTGCTGAGGGTTCTGTTCAGATAAAGGAGGGATACCCATGAAGAAACTTGTTGCTGTTTTGTCAATCGTAATGATTCTGCTGACCTCGGTGGCGCTGGCACAGGACTACGCGACCCCGACTGATATAAGGGCAACGCCGACTGATATGAGAGCAGTCAGCCGGGATATGGTACAGAGGCCCTCATTCGATACCTTCGGGGAAGCCTTGAGGGCTGAGCCCGCTGACGAGGCGTTCTACAATGATAAATTCTGCGCAACGATCGTGCAGTCTGACGGCGTATACTACCGCTTCGTGGCGAAATACGACAAGGAAGCCAGAAATCTCTGGACCGAAGCCCAGAAGGCCGAGCCCGCTGACGGAACAGATCCCACGCAGGCATTCCAGAATTATATTAATAAGCTGCCTGTGAAATATGACGGAGAATTTTCTGAACAGCCGCTTGAGCAGGGGGAACTGGACCAGCTGATCGGCAAAACCGTGGCTGAGGCGAAGAAGGCCGGATACTCCTTCATTCGCGGTGAACAGGAGGAAAACACGCCGGAGGTGACCTGCGGTCTGACCAAGGGATACTTCAGCTACCTGATTACCCTCAATGAGTCCTTTGATGTATATCAGGAGCATGACCTGCAGAGCAGTTATGATGACCTGACCATACAGAAGGTTACCTTTACTTCTCCCAGATTCTCCGCCAGGGCCTGGGGAATCTGATTCAGCAACTGAAAACATATGATTGACAAAAGGAACGCGATGGCGCGGCTTAGTCCGCGCCTTTTCAAATTTCAAAGATTCCAGGCAAAGAGATGAAAACCGGAGCATCATACAAATGACCAGTTTTGCCATTGAAAGTGGCAATTCGATTCAGTATAATAATTATAGAAGCACTGCCTTGTGCGGTTACGGGGTGCTGGTGAGAAAGCCGTCCGATCGTAAAGCTTTTAGCAAGTGGGCAGTGTCTATTTTATTACAGCTGGAAAGGGAGCATTTGCTTTTACCGTGTCTTTTCCTGCCGTCCTTAACACCCCAAGGGATTCCACTGCCTTTCAGTCAAGCGAAGTATACACTGTCCCGGTCTGTATTATTCCTTATTCACCAAAGTCAAAATCCATATAAAACATGAGCTGCTGCCGGCCCGAAGGCAGTTGTCTTTTTTACAGGAGCCAGAATGATTCAATATCTTTATCCTCATTATCCTGAACAATACTCTTCGGTTGCCGTTGTCATTATTTCGGTTGCAATGATGCTGTTCCTTGGGTTTCTTATGACGCGGATCACAAAGAAGCTCAAGCTCCCCAATGTAACCGCATATATCGTCACCGGAATACTGATAGGCCCTTTCTGCCTTGATCTTATTCCCAAAGAGGTAGTCAGCGGCAGCGAATTTCTTCCGGATATCGCCCTTGCGTTTATCGCCTTTTCCACAGGCGAATTCTTCAGGTTCTCAACGATTAAGCAAAACGGACTTAAAGTGGTTGTCATCACACTTTTTGAGGCTTTATCTGCCACCGTACTCGTTTTCCTCGTCACGCACCTGATTCTCGGGCTTAATCTGGCATTTTCGATTGTACTTGCCGCCCTTGCCAGTGCGACTGCTCCCGCGTCCACCGTCATGACAATACGGCAGACAGGCGCTAAGGGCGACTTTGTCGATACGCTTCTCCAGGTTGTGGCCCTGGATGACATTGTCGGGCTAATGGCCTACAGCATCGCGATTTCCATCGCCGTATCCTCCGTATCGGGGGCAAGCTTTTCCATTTTTAATGTTCTGAAACCTGTTTTAAGCAATGCAGGAACGATTCTGCTTGGCGGTCTTTTCGGGCTTCTACTAAAGTTCCTGATAGACGAAAAGCGTTCAAAGGACAACCGGCTCATCATCTCCATCGCGTTTATTTTTGCGTTTTGCGGAGTTTGTGCACTTTTAGACGTATCCCCGCTTCTTGGCTGTATGTCAATGAGCACAGTCTACATTAATCTGACGGGCGATGACAAACTGTTCAAACAGCTAAATTATTTCAGCCCGCCGATTCTGCTTCTGTTCTTCGTTCGCTCCGGTCTTTCCTTTGACCTCGGCTCCCTTGTAAACGCTTCAGATGTTTCCGGAACAACTCCGCTTCTGCTTGTCGGTATTATTTATTTCGTTATACGTATTCTCGGCAAATACGGAGGCTCCTATATAGGCTGTCTCTTCGCAAAGAAAGACAAAAAAATCCGTAATTACCTGGGTCTTGCCCTGATTCCGCAGGCCGGTGTCGCCATCGGTCTTTCTGCTCTCGGCGCCAGGACCCTCGGGGGAGAAATAGGAAACACCCTTCAGACCATCATCCTTGCTTCAAGCGTACTGTATGAACTGATTGGACCTGCCTGCGGCAAGCTTTCCCTATACCTTTCGGGATCATATTCCAACAAAATTGAGGATATCGTTGAAGTACCGCATACCGATGAGGAAGGAAATCCCAAGAGCCAGGTAGAACTGCTGATCGAGCGTATACAAGCTATACAAAAAGAACTGCCTGAGCATACGATTTCCGAAGAGGAGCAAGCCTTTAACACAGCCGCGGAAGAGCAATACGAATTGATCATGTCGGCGAGGACACCCCATGGCTTCAGGCGCAAATAAGGAGGGCATACCATGCAGTCTATTTTTATTGATCCGATCGCAAACATGCTCGGGAGCTGGTCCATTGACCTGTCCCTTGGCTCTGTTATCCTGAGAATATGTCTTTCACTCCTGCTCGGGGCAATTATTGGCTGCGAGCGCGCTACCAAGCGGCATTCAGCGGGAGTCAGGACTTTCATGCTTGTAGTCCTTGCGTCAACGCTCACCCTGATCACCGACCTTATCCTTTGTACTGTTCTTGATAACCACATCTACCTTCTTTCTGCAGCAACAGTCATAGGGGTTGCGATGCTCAGCGTAAACTGCGTGCTTTTCTCTTCGAGGAACCAGATTAAAGGACTCACGACCTCCGTTGCCCTATGGGCCTGCGCAACAATTGGTTTTGCAAGTGGCATAGGCTATTACACATTGGCAATAGCCAGCTTTCTGGCTCTGATCTGTACTCTTAATCTGTTTCCCGCAATCGAGCATTATTTGAAAAACCGCTCAAACCACTTTGAGATACACCTTGAGCTCAAAAAAGCCGCAAATCTTCAGGACTTTGTCGCTACGATCAGAAAACTCGGCGTTCTGATTGATGATATCGAATTGAACCCGGCCTATGTTAATTCCGGACTGAGCGTCTACTCGATCTCTGTTTCGATCGTAAGCGGCGAGCTTAAGAAGTATAAAACGCACAAGGAAATCATCGAGGCACTTTCAAGCCTTGACTACGTATACCATATTGAAGAAATGAGAGGCTGAAAATTTCCTTTTTGCCAGTCAGTTTGCGACAGTACTCATTCTCTCGTTGCCGTTAAAAGCCCGCTGCCATCAGGCAGCGGGTTTTTCCGTATCTGTGCTCAACGCCTGCCGGTTTTCTCTGAAAAATCCCGGATCAGTGCGTTTGCGGGTTTCCCCCAGGTGCAGTACCCGTTGTCATCTGTCCCGGCATACTCCGGATACAGCCTTGTCGCCGGCCAGTCCCACCAGCCGGTTCCCCGGACAAACGGATAGCGTTCCAGGGCGTCCAGAAATGCCCTGTACCATTCTGCCTGGGTTTCCGGACTGACGCCTGTCCCGTACCTCCAGTCGTTCGGGCGCCGGGCACTTCCGTGTCTGGAAGGGCATCCGCATTCCATGAACATGAACGGCTTCCCCGCCCGTTCCGCCGCGCCACGGATCCGCTCAAACTGCCGGTCCAGATCATCCGCAGGATAATACCCGGAGGAGGAGATCACATCCACCGCGTCCCACCAGGATACATGATCCTCCTGGTATTTATCACAGTTATAAGTCAGCAGCCCCGCATATATTCCCCGTACTTCAGCAATCAGCTGTCGCCATTCCGTTTCCCGGTGGTCTGTTCCCACCATCTCACACCCGACGCACAGCATGTCCGCCTTGTTTTCTTCTGCCATCTTTGCCACGAGCTTCACATGTTCCGTCCAGGCGGCGAACCATTCTCCCCAGCCGGGTTCCACCGGCACTTCCTGATCGAAGAAGTGGATATACGCCCGCCAGTAGCCGTCCCGGCAGTTCACCATTGCTTTCAGGATAACCTTCAGGCCCAGTTCCCTGGCGTATCCGCAGACATTCCGCACATCCTCGGCAGACATCACATCCGGGTGCACGGAATCCATCTTCACGGACCAGGTGTGATCCTGCCATGCGCATACGGGAAGAATCACCGCATTGCAGCCTGTGGACTCAGCCAGCAGCCGCAGGGAGTGTTTCCAGGCATTTCCCCGGGTAAAACCCTGCTTCTCACAGAAACCGTATGTATAGGCGTTGATAAAGTCCATTTCCTTTTCCTCCGCAATATCTCCCGGACCGTTACTCTCCGCAGATCTGTTTCCTTTCCGGCTTCCAGCCTTCCAGGGCGGCCCTGCCTTCCGGAGTCACCGGTCGGATCCATTTCCCTTTATACAGGTGTCTCTGCATCATCACATAGCGGATCGGTTCATCCGCGTAGCACAGGGCAAACACCGCCAGCGTCGGCCACTTCAGCACCAGACCGGAAACGCATACACAGGGCAGCACCATCAGCCACATGAAAATGATCTCCAGCACCGTTCCGGTGGTAGCGTCTCCCGCAGCCCGGAAGGTATCGTTCTGTGTCCAGTTTCCCATGCGGATCAGCGCCGCGGCCAGGTATATCGCCAGCATGCCGAAGGCCAGTCGGAAGCTTTCCCCGCTCATACCCATCACGGTCAGAATCGGCGTATGCAGGGCGATCAGCGTCACACCCAGCAGCCCGATAAATCCCTGGCACAGGTATACCAGCCGCCAGGCACGCCCGTATGCCACATCCAGCCGTCCCGCGCCGACTTCCGTCCCAACCAGCACCGACGAAGCGTTGGAAAACCCGGCAAAGAAACCAATCACCAGGCCTTCCAGCGTCCGCAGCACCGCCAGTGCGGCAATGGCTTCCTCCGGCTGTCTGCCCAGGACAATATTGATTACCATATTCCCCAGCCCGATCAGCACTTCGTTGCAGATAATCGGGAAGCATTTCTTCAGGTATGCTGCCACAAACGGACGTTTCCAGCGGAAATGCCGGCGGACTGCCAGCAGGTATCGGTGGCCGCTGCGGCGGGCCGCAATCAGGATCACCGCGCAGTTCACCGCCTGGGCGATCACCGTCGCCGCCGCAGCACCCCGGACGCCCATGGCAGGCGCTCCCAGATGGCCGAAGATCAGCACCCAGTTCAGGAAGATATTGGTGCCCACTCCGGCGATGGATCCCCACAGCGGGATTCTCACTTTCCCGGTACACCGCAGCAGGGACGCCATCGCCATGGAAAAGACGATCAGCGGATAGGCAAATCCGGCAATACGGAGATACTCTGTTCCGATCTGCCGGATGGACTCCTTGTCGGTATACATCCGCATCACTGTTTCCGGAAAGCAGATCGCCAGCAGGCCGAAGATCATTCCCACCGTCATCATACAGGTCAGCGTCAGTCCGTAGGACCGGTTGATTCCTTCGTCATCCCCGGCGCCCCAGAACTGGGAAAAGAACAGCATGCCGCCGCCCACAAAGCCCCAGTAGCAGGAAAACATCAGGGAGGAAAACTGGGCGCACAGACCTACCGCCCCTACCTCAAGCTGCCCGAGGGAGGCAATCATCATCGTGTCCACCATGGAACCCGTCGTGGTCAGCAGGTTCTGCAGGGCGACAGGTACCGCGATGACGGCTATTTTTTTCAGGAATGATTTCCAGGGATAATTCGTTTTCATTTATGTCCGCCTCAGGGATTCCCGATTCTTAAACAGTGATGCGCGGAGATTATAGCAAACGTTTGCTTTTCCCGTCAACGGACCGCCGGATGTTGGCCCGTCTACGTATTGTTTACACTGTGTTCACATTCGCGCATTGATCCTCTTTTTTCTTTTGTGTATAATAATACAGTCGGGTTATACCCTTCACTCTTAATCACGGAGGAAGAACAATCATGATGAAACGCCTTTTCTGTATCCTGCTTTCACTGGCCATGCTGATCAGTGCGTCTTTCGCGCTGGCAGAGGATACTGCCGATGCCGCGGCTGAAACCGCGGAAGTCCTTTCCGATGAGCCGGTTCTGCTGGTTACCGTAAACGGTGACGAAATCTGGTCCAACGATAACTACCTGCTCTATACCCAGGCCAATTATGAAAACTATGCCGCTTCCAACGGCTACAATACTGCTGATGAAAATCTGATCAAGGCGATTAACCAGCAGTCCCTGTATGAAACCATCGGGTATCGCCTGATCCTCCAGAAGGGTAAGGAACTGGGGCTGGATCAGATCACCGATGAGGACAAAACCGGCTTTGAAACCGATGCGAAAGCCCAGTGGGAGGAAATCGTCAGCAGCTTCATCAGCAGCATGGGAAAAGTTACCGAGGAATCCTCTGATGAAGACAAAGCTGCCGCCCGCGCCGACGCGGAAGCCCAGCTGCTGTCCGACTACGGTTTTGACGAAGCCCGTTATGTGGAGGAATACATCAGCCAGGCTTCCAGCAATACCGTCTATTCCCGCGTAACGGATCACCTTTCCAAGGACCTGAAGGTAACTGACGAAGATGTTCAGACCTACTTTGAGGATCTTGTGAAGGACGATCAGGAAACCTACGAGAACGACGCCGGTGCCTATGAGTTCTATACCCAGTATTACGGACAGCCTTCCTACTATATGCCTGAAGGTTACCGCGGCATCACCCACATCCTGCTGAAAGTGGACGATGATCTTCTGAATAACTGGAAGGATCTCAGCGCCCGCCTGGAGGAACAGGCTCAGGCTGAGACGGATACTCCCGCTGCCGAAGAAACCCCCGCTGAGGATGCCGAGCCCACTGCCGAGCCTGAACCCACCGAGGAACCCGTAACCGAAGAAATGGTCACAAAGGCGAAGGAAGCCATTCTTGAGAGCGTGAAGGCCACTGTAGATGAAATCAAGGCCAGGCTGGACGCCGGCGCCACCTTTGATGACCTGATCAAGGAATACGGCACCGATCCCGGCATGCAGGATGACACCATGCGGGCGGAAGGCTATCCCGTTCACAATGACAGTATCCGTTATGATCCTGCCTTCAAGGATGCCGCTATGGCCCTTGAAAAGGTCGGCGATGTCAGCGAACCCGTGGTTGGTTCCTACGGTGTGCACATCCTGCACTACCTGCGCGATATCCCCGGCGGTGCTGTGGAACTGACAGATGATATGAAGGCAGAGTTCCGTGAAACCATCCTGCACGAAATGATTTCTGAAGCGCTGCACAGTGCTGTGGATCAGTGGATGGAAGAAGCCGAAATCGTCTACTCCGAGGCCGGTGAAGACTGGAAGCTGCCCGTCGCTGACGACAACGAGGAAGACGCAGAGGAAACGGCCCCCGCTGAAGAAACTTCGGAAGCCCCTGCCGCTGTCCTGCCGGCTGAATAAAGTTTGACATGTATGATAAGAGCTGTGAGATCCTCACAGCTCTTTTTATTTCAATAATCAATTGTGCATTATGCATTATGCATTGTGCATTGAATTAAGCTCCTTCTCCCTTGCTCCGCGCCTTGGCCCGCAGGGAGTGATCCAGCTGGCGCTTGCGCATGCGCAGGCTCTTGGGGGTAATCTCCAGCAGTTCATCGTCGTCGATGAACTCCAGGCATTCCTCCAGGGTCAGGGGATGCACGGAGATCAGCCGCATGGCGTCTTCGGAAGCGGAAGCGTTACGCATGTTGGTCACGTGCTTCGCCTTGCAGACGTTGCACACCAGGTCACCCGGGCGGGCGTTCTGGCCGCAGATCATACCGGCATAGACGTTCTCACCGGCGCCGATGAACAGGGTGCCGCGTTCCTGCGTGTAGAACAGGCCGTAGCTGGTGGAAACGCCTGTTTCGAAGCAGATCAGGGCACCGGCGTTCCGGTGCGGAATATCGCCCTTCACGGGCTCGTAACGTTCAAAGACGGAGGACATGATGCCTTCACCCCGGGTGTCGGTCATGAACTCGCTCCGGTAGCCGAACAGGCCGCGGGAGGGTACCAGGAACTCCAGGCGCACCCGGTCCAGGCCGCTCATGTGCTCCAGAGTGCCGCGGCGGCGGCCGATCTTTTCAATAACGGCGCCCGCGGATGCCTGGGGTGTATCCACGATCAGGCGCTCAATAGGCTCGCACTTAACCCCGTCAATCTCCTTGTAGATAACCTTGGGCTTGCTCACCGCGAACTCATAGCCCTGACGGCGCATATTCTCGATCAGGATGGACAGGTGCAGTTCACCGCGGCCGCACACTTCAAAGGAATCCGTGGTGTCGGTATCGTTGACCCGCAGGGAAACGTCTGTCTGCAGTTCCTTCATCAGGCGGGCCCGCAGGTGACGGCTGGTCACATACTGGCCTTCCCTTCCCGCAAAGGGGCTGTCATTGACGGAGAAGGTCATGGTTACCGTAGGCTCGGAAATCTTCACAAAGGGCAGTCCTTCCACCTTGGCTGGGTCGCAGACCGTATCGCCGATGGAAATGTCCTCCGCGCCGTACAGGGCAACGATATCGCCCATACCGACTTCCGTGGCGTTCACCCGCTTCAGGCCGTCATACAGGAACAGGCCGCCCAGGCGCCACATGGGGCTGGTCACGCCGGTTTCCAGGTTGGTGTGCACCACATTCATGCCTTCGGTAAATTTACCGCGAACCACGCGGCCAACGCCGATCCGGCCCACATACTCGCTGTAGTCAACGGTGGAGATCAGCACCTGTGCAGGACCTTCCGCGTCGCCTTCCGGAGCGGGAATGTACTTCAGGATTGCGTCAAACAGAGGGCGCAGGTCGGTTCCGGGCTGTTCCAGATCCAGGGTGGCCGTACCCTTCCGGGCAGACACGTACAGGATCGGGTTCTCGATGGTACTTTCGTCCGCTTCCAGGTCAATCAGCAGGTCCAGGATCTCATTGACCACCTCGTCGCACCGGGCGTCGGGACGGTCGATCTTGTTGATTACGATCAGGACCTTCAGTTTCAGCTCCAGGGCCTTCTTCAGCACGAAGCGGGTCTGGGGCATAGGACCTTCAAAGCTGTCGATCAGCAGCAGCACGCCGTCCACCATCTTCAGCACACGCTCCACCTCACCGCCGAAGTCGGCGTGACCGGGAGTGTCAACGATGTTGATCTTGTGGCCCATGTAATGCACGGCCGTGTTCTTGCTCAGGATGGTAATGCCGCGTTCACGCTCCAGATCATTGGAGTCCATCACACGGTCCACGGTCTGCTGGTTCTCCCGGTAGACGCCGCCCTGTTTGAGCATCTGGTCCACCAGGGTGGTCTTGCCGTGGTCAACGTGAGCGATAATAGCTATATTCCGAATATCTTCCCGAATCATATATTCCCTTTCCCTCTTATCTGTTGGCACCGACTCATAATTCTGAATTGTTGAGGAAGTATCCGCACTTCAGTGCGGCGAATACTTCCCATGCTACAGCTGTCCAAATCTTTGATTTGGGTAACAGCGATCGCAGAATTAGCTTCAGCGCTCTGCCGTTTCCTTCAGTTCCAGCCCTTCGTTGTTTTCAACGGCCAGCCGGATACTCCATTCATTTTCAAACAGCAGCACATCCCGTCCGTGGCTGTCCTTGGCCCGTCCGGAGGTGGAGGTCAGCTTCAGATCCTCCACAGGCTTCGGGGTCTTGATCACCCAGCGCACATGGCGGAAGGGCATGCCTTCCATAACGATTTCCGTCTGGTATTCGGTCCGAAGGCGGTGTTCCAGCACTTCAAACTGCAGCACGCCGACCACGCCGACCATGAACTCCTCCAGACCTGTTTCTGTACGGATGAAGGTCTGAATGGCGCCCTCCTCGGCCAGCTGGCTGATGCCCTTCTGGAACTGTTTGCGCTTCATGCTGTCCATAGGGCGTACCCGGTTGAAGAATTCAGGCGCGAACACCGGAATGTTGGCATAATGCATCTTGGGTCCGGTGGACAGCGTATCTCCCAGCCGGTATATCCCGGGGTCGAACAGACCGATAATGTCGCCTGCCCATGCCTCCTCCACCGCTTCACGCTCATCAGCCATGAACTGCTGGGGCTGCTTGAGCGACACGATCTTGTTGGTACCGGAATGCCATACCTCCATACCCTTTTCAAAGGCACCGGAGACAATCCGCATAAAGGCGAGCCGGTCCCGGTGCGCCGGGTTCATGTTCGCCTGGATCTTGAAGATAAAACCGGAGAAATACGGTTCTTCCGGACCGATCAGTCCGGTGTCGCTCTCCCGGGGCAGGGGCGGCGGCGTGAAGGACAGGAACCGGTCCAGGAAGGGTTCCACGCCGAAGTTGGTCACTGCGGAGCCGAAAAACATGGGCGTCAGTTCGCCCGCCCGGACCTTTTCCAGGTCGAAGGCGTCTCCTGCCTCATCCAGCAGTTCGACTTCTTCCATCAGCCGGTCGCGGTAATGCTTCTCCAGCACCTTTTCCAGCTCCGGATCGTCAATCCCGATATCCGTCTTTTCAACCATCTTCTTGCCGTGATCCCCGCCGGTGTACAGTTCCACCGTCCGGGTATCCCGGTGATAAACGCCCTGGAAGTCGCCGTCAATACCGATAGGCCAGTTGATCGGGCAGGAACGGATGCCCAGCACCTGTTCCAGTTCCTCCATCAGGGAGAAAGGATCCTTGGCCGCCCGGTCCATCTTGTTCACAAAGGTGAAAATCGGAATGTTGCGCATCCGGCATACCTTGAACAGCTTGATGGTCTGGGCCTCAACACCCTTGGCTGCGTCCAGCAGCATGACCGCGGCGTCAGCCGCAACCAGCACCCGGTAGGTATCTTCCGAGAAGTCCTGATGGCCGGGGGTGTCCAGGATGTTGATCCGGTATCCGTCATACACAAACTGCATGGCGGAGCTTGTCACGGAAATGCCGCGCTGCTTCTCAATCTCCATCCAGTCCGAGGTGGCGTGCTTGTCCGTCTTCCGGGCTTTGACGCTGCCCGCGCTGCGGATCGCTCCGCCGTACAGCAGCAGCTTCTCAGTCAGCGTTGTTTTACCCGCGTCAGGATGGGAGATGATGGCAAAGGTACGCCGCTTTTCCACTTCCTCGTGCAAAAGCGACTGGAACTCCCTGGAATCTCTCTCTGGCAGCATAGCGTCCTCCCCCTGAGCAGGCTGAATAAGTAAGCCTTTGCAGACCTTCCGGTCCGTGCAGAACAAAAACACTGTATTTTATATCTGAAAGACCTTATTTGTCAAGGTTTATGCGCCGTTGCGGCGGTATTTGCGGCAGATGAGATAGTTTTGTATTCAACGGTTTTTTTCTTTCCGGATCTTCCTGTTTTTTCGCTGAATTGAACAGAAAGAAGCCGCCGGTTTCACCGGCGGCTTTCCTGGTTTATCCGAAAACGGAATCAATCGCTTACAGTTTGCACTCCAGCTTTGCCAGAGCGTCTTCAACAAAGCGGACAATGAAGTCCTCCGCTTCATTCACCGGCACAAGTTCCTTCATGGACTTGTCGCGGGTTGCGATCTCGATGGTGCCGTTCTGAAGGCCCTTGGGGCTGACAATCACACGCAGCGGCACACCGAACAGGTCGGCGTCGGAGAACATCACGCCGGCGGAAACAGCACGGTCATCCCACAGCACCTCAACGCCGCGGGCAGTCAGCGCGTCATACAGTTTCTGGCTCATTTCCACCACTTCCGGCTGGTCAGCTCTCAGGGAGCAGATCTGTACGTGCCAGGGAGCGATGCTCATCGGCCAGACGGGACCGTAATCATCGTGATGCGCTTCGCAGACGGAAGCAGCCAGACGGCCAACGCCGATACCGTAACAGCCCATGATGGGATGCTTCAGGCTGCCGTCCTGATCCACATAGGTCATGTCCATGGACTCGGTGTACTTGGTGCCCAGCTGGAAGATGTTGCCCACCTCAATGCCGCGGCTGGTATAGATGGAGGGCTTGCCGCACACCGGGCAGATGCCGCCGTCAAAGGCCTTGGCCACATCCACATAATCAACCTTGCCGATATCCCGGGCAATGTTGAATCCGGTATAGTGCTTGTCGTTCTCGCAGGCGCCGGTCACCAGCCATTCGATTCCCTTCAGGGAGCTGTCATAGACCACAGTCACGCCTTCCGGCAGGCCGATCGGTCCGGTGAAGCCGGCATGAATGCCGCTGTCTTCGGTCACGATGGCGGGATGTACCTCCGCCTTCAGGTAATTGCGCAGTTTGGTCTCGTTCACGTCCAGGTCGCCGCGGATGAACACAATCACAAAGGAATCGTCCGCGTTGCGCTGATACATCACGGCCTTGCAGGTCTGCTGCGGCTTGATCTTCAGGAAGGCGCACAGATCCTCGATGGTCTTGACGTCAGGCGTATCCACCTTTTCCAGGGGTGCAATCTCCCCGGCCTCGTTGTTCAGCAGGCAGGGAGCCGCTTCCATGTTGGCGCGGTAATCGCAGTCGTGGCACAGCACGATGGTGTCTTCACCCACGTCGGTCAGCAGCATGTACTCGTGGCTCACCTTGCCGCCCATCATGCCGCTGTCGCTGGCCACCGCCACAACCTCCGGAACGCCGCAGCGGGCGTAGATGCGGTTGTAGGCCTCGTAGCAGCGCATATAATACTGCTCCAGATCTTCCTGGGAGGTATGGAAGGAATAGGCGTCCTTCATGGTGAACTCGCGTACGCGGATCAGGCCGCCGCGGCAGCGGGGCTCGTCCCGGAACTTCGTCTGGATCTGATAGATCATAAACGGATACTGGGTGTAGGAGTCCGCAACGTCCGTCATCAGATGCACGGAAGCTTCCTCATGGGTCATGCCCAGGACCATATCCGCGTTGGAGCGGTCCTTGAAGCGCAGCAGCTCCGAGCCGATGGAATCATACCGGCCGGATTTGCGCCACAGGTCAGCGGGCATGGTGACCGGGAACAGCACTTCCTGGCCGTCAATGCGGTTCATCTCCTGGCGGATGATGTTTTCAATCTTGGCGGTAATGCGTTTGGTAATGGGGAACAGCGTAAAGATGCCGTTGCCCACCGGCTTGATATAGCCGCCGCGCATCATCAGCGCCTGGCTGGCAATCTGGCAATCCGCCGGGGTCTCCTTGTAACGCTTGGATACGAGATTCCTGACCTTCATAATATGACCTCCATTGCTTGACATAAAAAACAGCCTGTCCTGTGCAGGGACGAGGCTGCTGCTTCGCGGTACCACCTTGCTTGACGGCCTGTGCCGTCATCTCTCTGCCCTGTATCGGGAGCTCCCGGCGGAATTTCACTTCATCAGCGCTTTCTTCCGCGTACTCCGGGGACGGGAGCCTTTTCGCCGGTTCATACGCGCCTTTCAGCCGCGGGCGCGCTCTCTGAAAAAAAACCTGCGGGGCTTTCCCCTTCATCGTACGGCATCCATTATATAAAGGATCCGGCAATTATGCAAGCTTTTATTTTTCAACGGTTTCCGCCTGCTCTGCAGCCTGTTCGACCGACCAGTTTTCCGGATCAAAGATATCCTTATTGCGGAAGGTAATCAGCAGCGGGTCCGTAAACGTATTGCCGCAGTTGGTCACAATATGCCAGTCGGATTCAACAATATGGCATTCCGTCAGATTCTCCGCTTCCCGCGTGACCGTCTTGCCTGTAAACGGATTTACCGGATGGTCGATCGTCCCCTCAAAAGCCAGTCCGGGGGTTTCTGCGTTGGTCATGAACGCCGTGTCCGTGGTAAAGCCCGTTGCGCCGAAATCCTTGACCATCAGCAGCGGATTGTAGCAGGTGGTATCCGTCCACTCCTCCGCCAGATATCTGCCCAGCACGCTTTCGTCACTTACCCGGTCCGCCAGGTTGACTCCCGTCAGGCCCAGATAGCATCCATGGTCGGAAACCAGGATGATCCGGGTGTTGTCCCACACACCCTGCGCCCGCAGCTCGTCAAACCATTTCCCCAGCTGGATAAACGCTGCCATGTCCGACTGATAGTGGATCCGCACGATCTCGTCAGCCTGGGAGATATCCAGTTCTTTTCCGTCCTCTGTGCGCCGGACGCCGTGCTCCGCTTCGTAGGCGGTATTGTCCACATTGTTCCCCGGCGTATAGTCCGGCTCCTGCAGTTCAATCACGTCGTGGGTCATTTCGTTGGACAGCAGCAGGAACGTATTTTTCCCCTCTTCCGTCACTCTGGTGAGGGTGCCGAGATTTTTCATCACCATGTAGTTGTTCAGGAAATCCGGAGAAACGCCGATCAGTTCCGAGCCTTTGCCCTTGTCCGCCTTCGCGTCCATCTCCAGGTACCGTCCCTGGTCATACAGGGTTTCCTGCAGCAGCAGGGGAGCGGAACGGAAAAGGCTGTAGAAGAAGATGTTCCGGTTCCGGTTCCGGTCCAGGTTTTCCAGCATCTGCACCTTGTACTCGTCAAACATGCCGATGGTATTGTAGGTGCGGATGTCCGGATACTCGTCAAAGATGCTCATATCCGGGATCCACTGATAATTGGCGTAGGACGCGTCACAGACGGTCACTTCATATCCCGCGTCCAGGAAATTCAGAGGCATGATCTTCAGGGCCTCGTTGTGCTTGTCCTTCAGGGAAAGCTCCGCCCGTTCCTCCAGGCCGTCCGGGGTATACTCATATCCCCCGTAAAGCGCCGGTGAGGCGATATTGGTATGATAACCGTAGGAAAGGGAATTCGGATAGTATGTGAAACCGTCAAACTGTTCCTTCAGCTCCGGCTTTTCGTTCAGCAGATAGGGCACAAAGCTTCCGATAGCCCGGTCCATCATGATCACAATCACGTTGCGGCCTTCCCGGTCCAGCCGGAAGGAGGCGTCCTCCGCCTTGATCCGGTCGGTAATATCCCGGACTTCCCCTGCTTTTTTCTCCATCCCGTTGATGTTGATCACGGACATCACAGCCAAAGCCGCGCAGCCGTACAGGCACAGGATCCGGAGAATCAGGGAACGTTTTTTCCGCAGCAGGAAAAACACAGCCGCCGCAGCAGCCAGCACGCAGCCTGTATTGATCAGTGTTTTCTCCAGCCGGTTGGTAATGGCCGTTTCATACTGCAGGGCAGAGGAGATAAATCCGTAATCCTTCCCGAAGAACATATAGTTCACTGCCGCGCTTGCCACACAGATCGCCATGAACAGGGTCAGCCGTTTCCTGGCCCGGGGCGAAAGCAGCATGCCGTACAGGATTCCCCAGAACAGGAATGTGCCCGAAGCCAGCAGGGCGGAAGAAAGCAGGTACCGGGCCGGATTGTGATAATAATGGGCGTCCACAAATTCCGCCGGCGAGGCGCCGATCAGTGCAGAAGGAATCAGCAATCCTGTCAGAATTGCCATATACAGGCAGCTCAGCACCAGCAGGATGATGTTGTTCCGGTTTGTTTTCAGCTGCCGCGTGTTCATCTTCATGGGTGTATAGCCCCATCCGGTCAGGGCGCGCAGCACGGCAAAAACGGCATATCCGCCCCAGAACAGGATCAGTCCGTTGGTGCCTCCCAGATCCCGGATCGGGCCGAAGGATGACCCGCGGAAAGCCCGCAGACCTGTAAACCAGCGGATGGAGGCAATGAGCACCAGCCCCTGAACCAGCAGGACCAGTCCCGTCCTGCACCATTCTTTCCGTCCGTCCGGTTTCTGTTTCGGCCGCAGCGGCGTCGCAATCAGGCAGAAGAACAGGCTCATGCAAAGGATCGCCGCACCCGGGCTCAGGGACATCCGGTTCAGCAGGGAGCAAAGCACGTCAAACAGCAGCTGAACAGGTCTGACCGTCAGTGTTCCCAGGATCGTCTGTATGTTCATGCACTGCCTCCCTTGTTTTTACAATACAATATTTAATGTTATCACAGGTTGGAATAGCTGGCAACTTGTCTGTCGGGCACCTTTCCCCGAAAAAAAGGTACGCGTCTGCGTACCCTGAACGGGTCCTATATGCTTGTCCGTCCTGTACGGTTTCATGCATTCCGCAGTTCAGAGGGTGCCCCGGCGTCAGGTCTGCCGTGATACCCGGGATTGCTTTCTTCATTGTGGGCACCCTTCTTTTTTTCCGATGTATATAACGTATCACAGCCTTTTTTCGTTTCACTTTCCCGGAAAAAAGGCCGGCTGGAACAAAAAAGCAGGAATGAACTCATCATTCCTGCCGCTCCTTCTGTTCATTTCTGTGCTTTCTCCATCACTTTTCTGCACCAGGCTCTCTTTTGGCAGCACGGACACTTCATGAACCTTCTGGATACCATATTGAACCCGAGCAGATGCGTCCTGAACCCGGGTACAAAGGTTTCTCCGCACTTTTCGCACTGATAGTACCCGATCTTCCGCTGCCCTTCCATAACAGCTGTCACGCCGACCGTAAAAATCACACACGCAATGGCAAGCAGGATCAGTTTCACTGTCAGCGGAATCACATCCGTATAGACACATACCACAATCAGCAGCGTCAGGAAGGCTGCCAGTGACACGCCGCCCAGCAGGAGGGTGAGTGTAAACTGCTTTTTGTTGGCTTCTCTTTCCCGAATCATTTCCACCATATTGTTTTCCGCCTTTTTCTGATAATCTTCCCGTGGAACAATTTCTCCGGACAGCAGATCATTGACGGTGATCCCCAGTTCATCACACAGCGGAAGCAGCAAAGACACTTCCGGGAATCCGTTTCCGCACTCCCATTTGGAAATCGTTTTGTCGCTGATATTCAGTTTTTCAGCCAGCTGTCTTTGGGTATAGCCTTTCTTTTTCCGTTCTTCGGCTATTAAGCGGCCGCTCCTGATCTGATCCATATTTTTCCTCCTTCCGGGATTGATGATCCTGCTTTTCGCTCTTCATGTACACCCACGAACCGTAGAACAGGCGGAAAAAGCGGATTCTACGATCCGCAGAGTGAGCTTTCGGGCGTTTCCAGCCCATCTTATCACTTTTTTCCGTTTTCACCAATCTTGTCCTTCCTCTTTTCCGGGAACCCAAATCATGATATACTGTTAAAAAATTACGGGCGAGGCCCCTCCCGGCTGCCAGCGGCTGCCGGGCCGGAGGCTGCGGAATCCCGGAAAGCGAGGAACTGCATGGCTGTATATCACCGGATCCTGCTGAAGCTCAGCGGCGAAGCGCTTAAATCCGGCTCTGATCTCTTTGATTTTGAAAAAGCAAACCAGGTAGCCTCCATCATCCGCCGCATGCATGACATGGGCGTGGAGGTCGGCATCGTCATCGGTGCAGGCAATATCTGGCGCGGCCGTCAGGGGCCCGCCGCCAATATGGACGCTGTCACTGCGGACCAGATGGGTATGCTGGGAACAGTGATCAACTGTCTGTGCGTGGCGGACGCGCTCCGCAAGGCCGGTCTGGACGCCATTGTGCAGTCCGCCGTGGATATGAACCGCTTTGCCGAGCCCTTCAACGCCATGGCTGCCCGCCGGCACCTGTCCGAAGGCCGGGTAGTGCTTTTCGCCTGCGGTACCGGCAATCCCTTCTTCTCCACCGATTCCGGCGTGGCGCTCCGTGCCATTGAAATGGAAGTGGACGCCGTTCTCATGGCCAAGAATATCGACGGTGTTTATACCGCGGATCCCAACAAGGATCCTTCCGCCACCCTGATCAAGGACATTTCCTATACCGAAGCCCTGGAACGCGGCCTCAAGGTGATGGACGCTTCCGCCTTCGCCCTCTGTGCGGAAAACAAGGTCCCCATGGTCCGCGTCTTCGGCCTGGACGATCCGGAGAACCTGCTCCGCGTTCTGGAAGGCAGCGATATCGGCACCTTCGTTCATCCCTGAGCATTCCGCTGTATCAGAAAAGCGGTTCACTGCTGTGAACCGCTTTCTTTTTATGTTCTTTACTGTTAAGCCGCCTTGCCCCGCAGATGGATCTGCTGCCGTTCCTCCACGGTCTTCGCTTCAATGGCATGCTCGGTCTTCACCCAGTGCTGCTGATCTCCGCAGCGGATCAGGCCGACAATTTCATTGAACAGACCGACGATCAGGTTGGCAAAGAATCCGCCGATCATCACCGGAATGGTCCGGAAGCTGAAACGGATCTGATTGTCCATCCAGTCTGCCACATAGAACAGGAACAGGTAGGTGTAGCCGAACAGGAGCCCGCCGACCAGCAGGCCGCTCAGGGAAATATCGAAGAACGGTCTTCCGGGCACCACCAGGCAGAGTGCGGTGGTCACCACCAGCTGCACAGCCGCCACCACATAGGCGGCGATGCTGTACATGTAGGTCAGCAGGCTCAGGAATTCACCGAACCCGATCCGTCCGTCACGCAGCGCCCGGAAAAGCTTTCCGGTATTGTGCAGCGCCACATACCAGTGACCCTGGCCCCAGCGGATCTTCTGCCGGATGGAAGCCAGCAGGGAGGTGGGTTTTTCGTCATACACCCGGGTATGGTGATTCCACAGGATCCGGCGGCCCTCCAGGGTCGCCTCCACCTGGATTTCGAAGTCTTCGGTCAGGGACATGGTGGTCCAGCCGCCCCGCTTGTACAGGTAGGAGGTGGTCATGGCAAATCCGGTGCCGCCGATGGCGCAGTTCAGACCCAGGCGGTATTTTGCCAGGTCAAAGAACCGGTTGGTCAGCGTATAGCCGGTATAGTAGAACCAGGCCACAACGCCCTTCTTGTTCTTCGCGCCCAGGTAGCACTGAATGAAGTCCGGCTTTCCCTTGTCCAGGTACTGGCTGTTGACTTCCCGGAACATGTTGGTGTCCATCAGGTTGTCTGCGTCAAAGATCATCATCAGATCATAGCGGTTCTGATAATCACCCACGGCCTGCAGCGCCTTTTTCAGGGCAATCGGCTTACCGGTGGGGGCGTCCTCGGACTCCTTCCGGGTTTCAATCACCTTGGCTCCCAGGCTCCGTGCCACCTCGGCGGTATTATCCGTGCAGTTGTCAGCAATAATATAAAAATCGTACAGTTCCTTGGGGTAATCCATATCATTCAGGTTCTGAATAATATCCCCGATGACTTTCTCCTCGTTATGGGCGGGTACCAGCACCAGAAACCGGGATTCCGGATCATGGTCCTTATAGTCTTTCTTCGCTTTTTTGAAACCGAAAAATCCTATCACGATCTGATAGACCATGATGAATGTCAGAAAGAAACTGCATACCCCCGCCAGTGTTTCAAGGAGTATCCTGATGAACTCCACTTTCCCTTCTCCTCCTACAAACCACAGAGCCCGGCTCTGTCACACACAAAAACACGTAACGGGCTAATTTAACATCACAATCCGTTATTTGTCAAGTTTTGCAATCGTTTATCAGATAAGACATGCCTGTGTTATTTGTACAGATTCTGTTTTCCGTTCAGCACCGCGGAAAGCAGTTTCTCCCCGCTGTATACAAGTTTCAGAGAGAAAAAGGGGATCTCCTCATCCAGCAGCCGGTGAAAAATCCGGTCCCCTTCCCACTGGGGCAGGGCGTCCAGATCTTTCTTTTTCATCCAGACCAGTTCGCCCTCGTCGCAGTCTGTCAGTTCTCCCTCGAACTCCTCCGAGGTGAACAGATGCATCCGTTCGGTCTCGTACCGGTCATTCACGAAGGTGACAAGGCCCCGGTAACGCCAGGAGGTCATGGTCAGCCCGGTTTCCTCCCGCACTTCGCGAAGCGCGCAGTCCTCCGGGCTTTCCTTGTCCTCAAAGCGGCCGCCGATGGCAATCCACTTGTCGTGGTTCATATCATTCTTTTTCCGCGTCCGGTGCATCATCAGCACCTCGTCCCCGCGGTAAAGGTAGCACAGCGTAGAGTCAATCACAGCAGTGCCCTCTGAATCTTTCCGGAAACCGTCTTGGGCAGCTCATCCCGGAACACAACAATCCGGGGATACTTATACGGTGCGGTATGCTGCTTGACGTAGTTCTGGATTTCCTTCTTCAGTTCCTCCGTCGGTTCCGTTCCCTTGGTCAGCACAATGCTGGCCTTGACTACCTGGCCGCGGACTTCATCCGGTGCAGCGCTGACGCCGCATTCCAGCACGTAGGGCAGTTCCATAATAACCGATTCGATTTCGAACGGTCCGATCCGGTAACCGCTGGACTTAATCACGTCATCCGCCCGGCCCACATACCAGTAGAAACCGTCTTCATCGCACCAGGCCACATCACCGGTATGATACCAACCGTCGTGCATCACTTCCTTGGTTTTTTCCTCGTCCCGGTAGTATTCCCGGAACAGGCCGATCGGGATTCCGTTGGAGATATCCACGCAGATTTCGCCGGAGGTACCGACGGGCACCGGTTTGCCTTCCGGATCCAGCAGCGCCACGTTGTAGATCGGGGCCACCTTGCCCATGGAGCCCAGCTTGTGATCCGCGCCGGCCAGGTTGCCGATGATCATCGTGCTCTCCGTCTGGCCGAAGCCTTCCATCACCTGCAGTCCTGTCTGTTTTTCGATCTGGCGGAAAACCTCCGGGTTCAGCGCTTCGCCGGCGCTGGAGGCGTGGGTCACAGAAGACAGGTCGTACTTGCTCAGATCCTGCTTGATCAGCATCCGCCACATGGTGGGCGGTGCGCAGAAGGTGGTGATATGGTATTTGGCAAACAGCGGCAGGATATCCGCCGCGTCAAAACGGTCAAAATCATAAACAAAGATGGCGGCTTCGCACAGCCACTGGCCGTAGATCTTGCCCCAGCCCGCCTTGGCCCAGCCCGTATCGGAAATCGTCAGGTGCAGGCCGTTCGGGTTCACGCAGTGCCAGTATTTTGCCGTATGCAGGTGCCCCAGCGGATGCTTGTAGCTGTGGGCGGCAATCTTCGGATAGCCCGTGGTGCCGCTGGTAAAGTACATCAGCATCAGGTCGTCGCCGCAGGGAGTCTCCTCCGTACGATGGAAGTGGGTGGAATACATCTGGTACTCTTCGTCGAAGTTGTGCCAGCCTTCCCTTTCCCCGTTCACGATCAGCTTCAGTTCCAGGTTCGGCGCGTTCTTGGCCGCCAGATCTGCCTGATGCGCGGTATCTCCGTCCGCGGTGCAGATGATGGCCTTCACGCCGGCCGCGTTGAAGCGGTATTCAAAGTCGTGCTCCTGCAGCTGAGCCACGGCGGGAATCGCGATGGCGCCCAGCTTTTCCAGGGCCAGGATCGCGAACCAGAACTGGTAGTGCCGCTTCAGCACCAGCATGACCCGGTCGCCTTTTTTGATGCCCAGGGACTTGAAATAGTTGGCGCAGCGGTTGGACGCGCGCTTCAGATCGTTGAAGGTGAAGCGATGCTCGTTCTTTTCCCTGTCCAGGTGGAGCATGGCCAGCTTGTTCGGAATTTCGTCCGCGATGGCGTCAATCACGTCAAAAGCGAAGTTGAACTTCTCCGTATTCTTGAAGGCGATCTTCACCGGCGTTCCGTTCTCATCCTTCTCCACGTCCGCATAGCGGTGCCACACACGGGTCCGGCCGTTCTCCGCCGGGAACTCCTGCAGCGCGGTGCCGGGCACGGCTTTCTCCGGTGTCAGTTCCGGAATCGGCGCGCCGGTGGGATTCAGGACGATGGCATAGAACAGGCAGTCCTTGCCGCCCACGGCAATCATGCCATGGGGCGTGCCTGAATCATAGTAGATGGAATCGCCGGGATTCAGCACGCTGATGTGTTCGCCCACCTGTACCTTCAGCTGGCCTTCGATGACGATATCACATTCCTGGCCCTCATGGGTGGTCAGCTTGATATCCTCCTTCTCCGCCTCCGCACTGTAAGCCGCCTGGACATACAGCGGTTCCGCGATCCGGTTCCGGAAGGAAGCCGCCATGTTGTAGTAAATCATGTCATGAGCTTCCTCAATCCGCTGGCCTTCGCCCCGCCGGGTTACGGTAAAGGAGTTCAGGTTCGGGCTGGAACCTTCGATAATGTCGCCGACGTCGACGCCGAATGCCAGCGCGCAGCGGTACAGGAAGGCGAAGTTCAGGTCGGAGCGTCCCAGCTCGCAGTCGATATACTCCTGCTCGGTGACGCCGGTCTTCATCGCCATTTCAGCAATCGTGAAGTTCTCGATCTCCCGCAGCTCCCGGATCCGGTGAGCCATCTCCTGAATCTTGTAATTCAGTCCCGTCATCTGTGCCATGATTTGTAACCTCCTCCGAAGGTCCAGGGCGTTCGGAAAGCCCTGGTCGTGTCCTCAGACGCGAAATGTCCCGGTAATGAAAAATGCTCGTCTCAAAGTTTTGCTTTGAGACGAGCATGAATAATCATCCCCGCGGTACCACTCAAATTGCGGTTCATCACCGCCACTCTTGAACCCCAACAGGTTCTATGCCCTTACGCGGCAGTCACGGGAAGGTTCTACTTGCGCCTTCGCTTTCTTCCTTCCGGCTCTGGAGCTACAGCCTGCGGGCTCTTCCCACGGCTTGCACCAACCGCCGTGTCTCTGAAAGCCGATAACCCGTTGCCCTCTCCTTCAAGGCCTTTATCGGAAGTTTACGCTCTTCAGCCTTCCTTGTCAACAGCAAATAATGTACGTCTTCTGTTTCTTTCCCCCGAATGTTCGGCTTTACCGCTCCAACGCGCCTGTTTTCGGACTTGATAAGCCTCTTTTCGGGCGAATTCCCGAAAAAAATCATTCTTTTATAAGAATTACTTCATGTTTTTGTCATGTTTAGAGATTGACACTTTTCCCGTCTTTTCCTATTCTTTAGCATGTATTCCCTGTGGAATTGAACGGATCGATTGGAGGATAGGAAATGGATAACAGCAAACGGCCCGAAAGCATGGAACGGATTACTACTCCCGCGCTTGCCCAGGCGTTCATCGCCGAGCAGGTGGAGGCAGTCCGGAAACAGGTGGGTGACAAAAAGGTTCTTCTGGCTCTTTCCGGCGGTGTGGACAGCTCTGTTGTCGCCGCGCTGCTGATCAAGGCCATCGGACAGCAGCTGGTCTGCGTGCACGTCAACCACGGCCTGCTGCGCAAAGGTGAACCCGAACAGGTCATCGAGGTTTTCCGCAACCAGATGAAAGCCAACCTGGTTTACGTGGACGCGGTGGACCGCTTCCTGGACAAGCTGGCCGGTGTCAGCGATCCTGAGCAGAAGCGCAAGATCATCGGTGCCGAGTTTATCCGTGTCTTTGAGGAGGAAGCCCGCAAGCAGGACGGTATTGCCTTCCTGGCCCAGGGGACTATCTATCCTGATATTACGGAAAGCGTGGGCGTCAAGGCTCACCACAACGTAGGCGGCCTGCCGGACGATCTGCAGTTCGAACTGGTCGAGCCCGTCAAACTGCTCTACAAGGACGAAGTGCGTGTCGTCGGTAAAGAGCTGGGCCTGCCGGACGGCATGGTTTACCGCCAGCCCTTCCCCGGTCCCGGCCTGGGCGTGCGCTGCGTCGGCGCCATCACCCGCGACCGTCTGGAAGCGCTCCGTGAGGCCGATGCCATCGTCCGCGAGGAGATCGGCAAGCTGCCCGAGGTTCCGTGGCAGTACTTCTGCACCATTCCCGACTTCCAGTCCACCGGTATCAAATATGTGGACGGCAAGGGTCAGCGCTACATGGGCTGGGCAGTAATCATCCGCGCGGTCAACACCGTGGACGCCGTCACCGCCACCGTGCCGGAGATTCCCTTCAGCGTGCTGTGCACCATGCGTGACCGGATTATCTCCACCGTCGACGGTGTCAACCGCGTTCTGTGGGATATCAGCGAAAAGCCCGTCGCCACCATCGAGTTCGAATGAGCTGATCGCCCTCAGAATGGCTTGAAATAAGGATTCTTGAGTTCTTTGGGGCGGCGATTGGGCAGGAAAAGTCTTTTCCCAAAACCCCGAATGAGTAGGAAATGCAGTTTTTTTAGACTGCATTTTTTTATTTTTCCTACTCATTTCATGAGAGTTTTGAAGTTGCTCACAAAGCTCGCCCTAGATTTCGGAATAACAATTCAGCCTGGCAACCCAACTGATTATTTTCACGAACGCTGTATCGTTTCCATCGTAATCATTTACCAGGGACGATCAATACATGCAGTATATTCAATCCGTTCCTATCCTAAAGGGATCCTTTGCCTTTAGTTGCATGAAAAAAGCGCTTCCCAATACGGGAAACGCTGTTTGTTAAACTGCCTGCAACTGTCGTATATCAACGGAATTATTGTACAGTTCGTCAGGCGGGATGTCTGTCGAATTGTCCCAACACACAAGTCCTGTTTCATCGATATGTGCTGTCATAAAGAAGTCTTTATTCTTTAGCTTGGCAAAAAGAGGAATGCTAAGCAGAGGATAACAATTGTAAAGCTTAATCTCACCCGTTTTGAACTCAACAAGGATATTGTAATTATCGAGAGGAGTTACTTTTACTGCGTACACCATTTTTGCAACCTCCTTAATCGATCATTCCTGGATTATCTCCCGGGATATCTTTTTTATTCTTCTCCATAATAAATCTTCCTTATATGATGTTGCCATCCGCGCTGAGATCAGACGCGTATACTCTTCAGGATTGCCTGCAGTATCTACCACCTGATCAGCGATGCGGGTACGGCTGTAAAACGTATCAATCTTCCGGATCCATTCCTTCCGGATCTCCCATATGCAGGCTGCAATGGATTCACCTTTTCCGCGCCAATCGGGATCACCGCCCGGCGTGATATCAAAAACTCGCCACCAGTTTTCCTTTTTCATCTGTTCCTGCATTTCAGACGAAAGCTGTCCATACTGTTTATGCAGTGAATCGCATTCTGCTTCAGAATCAGAAATCAGCCAGTCATTCAGCAGCATTGGAAAAGCATAATCGTCCAGCAGAAGCACCTGATCATCCGGCACATCCAGTTCGACGCGTACATGTTCCATATCAGACGGGCCCCAGTTCCAGCGCAGCCAGCGGATATCCGGCCGGGGACGCTTCGGCTCCCACATCTGATAACCCCAGGCAGGATAACGAACGCCCGAAGGCGGAAGACCGACGCGCTTTTTCATTTCCTCCGTCAGGAAATCATATGCCTTTGGAAACTCCGTCTGTTCATCCAAATAAGTAATCTCATGGCATACACCGGTTTCCCGGATCTGCCGCTCAAATTCAGCTTTCGGCTGCATAGTCCAGATAATCATGTATACTCATCCTTTCCATCATTTCAGCACCAATATCGAGCTTCCAAGTTTTCTCAGAATATTCAACAGTAAAAGTGCATCTGTCACTTTGACTAAAATTCTCTGTCCGAGAGAATAACTGGTATCACCAGATTTGTCTAAATATCGTTGGTCTATCATTCCATTATTGTGTTCTAATAGGTGCCGCCTTTGAAA
>Ga0310695_10001217_pt1 | contig 61986 bp, 52 predicted proteins | sample RumenRJG_04DNA_FD_203882 | JGI IMG/M metagenome (GOLD analysis project Ga0310695, IMG submission 203882) | Bovine rumen microbial communities from Lethbridge, Alberta, Canada - RJG_04 (v2) (version 2) | ecosystem: Host-associated > Mammals > Digestive system > Stomach > Rumen | place: Canada... | reverse complement strand
TCATATAATCTAACCGTACATAATCGAACATAAGTTCTTATAACTTACCGGAGAAAGCGAGGTGAGAGAAATGATAAAGACAAAAGGTCATATAAAAAGAGAAACAGTAGTTATGATCCTGCTGTCTTTATTGAAAGCTCCCACCCTGCCCGATCTGATCCAAACCAGCGGCCCGGGATAGTTTCTGGAAGCTACAAGGATCCACTACAACATAAACAGTTTTTTCGCAAAAGCGGTCGTGCTTGTGCGTTGGTATAAGTCGGCCTATTTACGGAAAACACCAAAACTGCAATGAAGGAAAACTATACCAAACTTGCGGTCAGGTTTTTGCGGCTTGACCCAGACTCTACCGCCCCACGAAGTGGATCTTTGTCTTAGCAAGCAACGTATTTTCGGGAACACGAAAATACAAGACTTGTCAGGGAGCGACCCCTGAGACCCCGAGGAACGCAAGATGCGTTCAATCATTTCACCCGAAGGAGGTGATCAAACGAATGAAATCTAAACCAAACAGGAAGCGGACAATCGAGTTCAAAGTGATGCTGAGCCCGGAGGAAGCCAAATTGTTAAAGAAGAAATCTGAAGAGTCCGGTCTGTCTCGATCAGAAGTTTTAAGAAGCTTGTTAATCGGCAGGAGCATTACCGGATACCGAGAAGGATCCACTACCCCATCGCACTTTGGTCAGACGATAAGAAAGGATGGTAACTAAATGGCAGTAACATCCATATGGGCTGTTAAGAATCGAATGGACATCGTTCTCAACTATATAGAGAATCCTGAGAAAACAAAACAAAGACCGGAAGAAGCTCCCGATGCTAATGCGGCCATGAAACATATCCGCGACGTTCTCGGATATGCCTGCAATGAAGACAAGACCGACAAGATGATGTATGTCACAGGTGTTAATTGTGATCCCGATACAGCTCTTGAAGAATTCATAGAGGTAAAGCAGCGCTGGCACAAGGAAGGCGGACGTCTTGCCTATCATGGTTATCAGTCTTTCCTTGAAGGTCCCGGAGAGATCACAGCTGAAGAAGCTCACGAGATCGGTGTTGAACTTGCTAAAGAGTTGTGGGGCGACAGATTCCAAGTGGTAGTTGCTACTCACCTTAATACCGGTCATTACCACAATCACTTTGTGCTGAATTCCGTATCATTTGCCGACGGATATAAGTATGTGCGGTTCAATTCTGATTACCGCCACATGCAGGAAGTCAGTGACAACTTATGCCGTCAACGCGGTCTGAACGTTATCATGAACCCGTCCACAACAAAGGGCAAAACGTATGATGAATGGAAAGCCGAACGCGAAGGAAAGTATACGGTACGAGGCACGATCCGTGAAGATATCGATTATGCGATCCGACTCTCCAGTTCATGGAACGAATTTGCCGAAATGATGCATGAACTCGGATACGAGTTTAAGTTCTTCGGGAAGAATCATGAGCCGTTAAAATATCCGGGATTAAAACCGCCTGATGCAAAAGGTTATTTCAGATTCAGGAATCTCGGCCCAGATTATGATACTGATGCCATTTACAGAAGGATTATCAAGAACACATTAACTCCGGGCATTCAGCTTCATCCTCAAAACAAGATCGATATCAAGGAGTGGGATCCGCCAGCGCAGAAATTAGCACCCAAACCTCATTTGTTCAGATGGTACTGTTTCAAACTATATACGTTTGTCAGCAGTCCGCGAAAACGGAAAGAACACATCTCTATGTATATCCGCGAAGATATCCGTAAGTTAGATCACTATATCGAGATGTTGGATTTCATCTGCAAACACGAGGTGTACGACAAGCGGCCAATATCCGAAGTAAAAGCCGGGTATAACAAGCAGCTCGAAGCTTTGCAAGAAAAGAAGAACGAACGATATTTATGGCTGAGATATCACGAGAAAAACGGGCATCAATCATTCGTCACCAGCCTCAAACGTGAAATAAAAGAGATCTCGCAAGAGATGGCAGATATCCGGCACGAACTCAAAATATGTGATGACTGCTACATATCGACCGACGAGGTGTTGGAACATGCCGAAAGACTTCAACAACAGCTTCAGTCACAACAAAAACAAAGAAGCCGTGGCGGTCGAGCAAGATAAAACAAGGAGTTAATGAAAATATGAATAAGGAATTTAAACCTCTCAAAGTCGACAATGTCAGCAACCTGGCTAACAAGGAATTTGAGACCATTGATCCTCTGATCGATCACTTCCTTCCAGGTAAAGGTTTGTATCTTCTTTGTGGCAGTGCGAAAGTCGGTAAGTCATGGATGGCACTTCAAATCGCCTTGTGTATCAGCACAGGAATGAACCTCTGGAATTATGACACCAAGAAAAAAGAAGTGTTATATCTCTGCCTCGAAGATGGTGAAAAACGATTACAGGACCGTTTGTTCAGTATTGCTCAAGAATGGCCTCAGGAGTTTATGTACACGACTGAAGCCTATCCCATTGGTAATGGTCTGGAAGAACAGCTTGAAGATGCGCTTAAAAATCATCCGGATATTGGTCTGTTCATCATAGACACACTTGCTGCTATCCGTTGCGAACAGAACAAAGCAGATATCAACACCAAGAATCCTTATCAGGGGGATTACAACACTATCGCACCTCTTCATAAGTTCTGCGAAGAGCATAACGTAGCGATACTGCTCGTTCATCACACGCGCAAGATGAGATCTGTTGACCCGTTCGATGACATCTTAGGCACTAACGGTTTGTTCGGTGCATCAGACGGAGCGTTCATTTTCCGCAAGGAATCAGCTGATACAGATGTGAAACTTCACCTTCGCAGCCGTGATATGGAAGAACGAATCCTTACAATCAGATTTAATAGTACGTTAAGTCATTGGGAACTTGTTAAAGAGAATACGCCTGTCGAAGATGCTTTCCAGACTGATGAGGATCTTAAGAAGGCTCTTGATTACTTAAAGGAACATGGTTCTTTTGACGGTACTGCCACAGAGTTCTGCGATCTGATAAAAGCAAGTAAAAAGCCTCAGTCGATCAGCGGGAAGATTTGGAACAGACGGAATGATCTTGCAAAGCTCGGATTCAGTTTTATGAGAGATCACAGACGCGATGCAACACACTTCACATTTACCAAGATCGAACCGGAATCAGAGAAAAAATCAGAACCAGGGTGTTATCCGTTCGATATTGTATTTCAGGATAGTGCAGGTGTTTATCACTTGTACGGTGGCAATAAAGCCGTCACATCGTCACAGTCGTCACAAACAGCATAAATAACAGGAGGAATAATATGAACAAGAACGACATCAACATCATTATCGACCAGCAGCTTCCCCCCGCTGACAAAAAAGAAAAAGGAGCAGCCTATTATGCGGAAATGATAAAGGCAGGCATGGCAGAACACGCAAACGATCCGAGCCCGGCAAAAGTAACCAACCTAAACAAACTGAAAGAGAAGAAGCTGTTAACGGTTAACGAGGCAGCCGAACTCTTTGGAATCGGAAGGAACAAAATCCGTGAGCTTACTAATGACAAAGACTGCCCCTATGTCATCTGGATCGGCAGTCACAGAAGGATCAAAAGGGAAGCTTTTGAGAAATTTATTTCAGAACTTTTTGCCGTATAATTTCATCCAAATAATAAAAACGTTAACCAAACGTTAACCAAATCGGCATTTTGAGGGTGTTTTTAGGACAGCATCTGAGCAAAGTAAAACCCCCGCAAACGCAATGTTTACGGGGGTTTCAGACTTGGAGCCATTTGTGGGACTCGAACCCACGACCTGCTGATTACAAATCAGCTGCTCTACCAACTGAGCTAAGATGGCGTCCTTTAGCACGGAAGATTATAACTAATCGTTCATTCAAAGTCAAACACGAATTTCAGATTTTTATCAGATTTTTATTTTTTCGCGTTTTGAGAGCAAAACTATTAGGGTATAATTGCTGTATAAGGTCTTTTCGGGGGTTTTTATGGCGATAATCACTATCTCAAGACAGAACGGAAGTCTCGGAGATGAGATTGCTGATGCCCTTGCCTCGCGCCTCGGAACGACCGTTGTATCGCGCAAGTACGCGCTTGAGAATTTCTTTGGTGAGATTAATCAGGGTACTTTGGACAGACTTAACGAGAGTGCCAAATTCTTTGACCTGACACTTCCCGGCAGCGACAGGACATATGCCGATATTCTCGTTGAAAGGATCCGCGCGCTTGCGTCGGAATCCAAAGATAAGGACCTCATAATCCTCGGCATGGGCGGAAGCGTGCTTTTGTCAGGTTTCCCGGGCGCCATTCACGTCAGGGTTACGGCAAGTGAGACGACAAGGCTCAATACAATCGCGAAGAAATACCGTATTACTACGGACGAGGCCAGTGAAGTTCTTGATATAGGCGACCGCAAGCACAGGAAATTCGTCAGGACAGTCTACGGCAAGGATATTACTTCTCCCGAGCAGTTCGACCTCATCCTTAACACTGACCGCTTAAGCGTTGACGAATGCGTAGATGCCATCGCAGAACTTGCCAGAAAACATGACTTGAGGGTCAAGCTTGCCGAGTCCAACGATTCATCCAATACGATCGATCACCAGACCAGGAATATTGCTTTTAAGAATGAGACCGAAGAGGAGTTTGCAAGGATCTTAAGCCTCTATAACATCGAGTGGCTCTATGAACCCAAGACTTTCCCGGTCGAATGGGATGCCGAAGGCAATGTCACGATGGCGATCTCACCCGACTTCTATCTGCCGAAGTTCAATCTCTATCTTGAACTTACGACGATGGACCAGCGTTATGTTACGAAGAAGAATAAGAAGATGCGTCTTGTAAAAGAGCTCTATCCGGGCACCAATATCCGCATCGTTTATAAGAAAGATTTCAACGAACTCGTCGACCGCCTGAAGATGTTCGGTGGTGTTGGCGATAATTCTTAAGGAGGTCATTAAGTGGCTAATCTCGAAGAAGCTCTTAATACCGAGCGTGTTGTTTACAGTGAAGAGACCATCCAAAACAGGATAAAGGAATTAGGCAGGCAGATCACCGAAGATTACAAGGATAAGGAACTTATCGTCATCGGCGTTATCAAGGGCTCTCTGTATTTCCTCTCTGACCTTACCAGAGCGATCGATCTTCCCATCAAGGTCGATATGGTAGGGTTTTCGAGCATTCCGGATACCACAACCAAGACAGGTATTGTCCGCATAACAAAGGATATCGACATTGATATTACCGACAAGCACGTTCTTGTGGTTGAAGATGTTATCAGGACCGGCCTTACTACTGCTTACATCATCCAAAATCTCGAAATGAAGAAGCCCAAGGATATTACTCTCTGCTCGATGCTCTTAAATCCCGACAGACTTCTTATGACGATCCCCGTCAAATACTACGGATTTGAGATCAACGACCAGTGGCTTGCAGGCTACGGCTTGGACAGGGATGAGATCGGAAGAAATCTTCCTTATATCGCGCAGATCCCCAAGCGCAAGTAAACACTTCAGACAATTAAATATCCACATAAGAAAAATCCCGATGACCTAGATCATCGGGATTTCCTTTCGCTCCAACGAACCAAATTAGATTACTTACAAAGATCACGCATTCACGCTCATCTTCTTACGCTCTTCCGTCCTACCAAAAGGCCCTTTCCTAACCACTACCCGAGCTTTATGTGATATCGTTACAACTAATCGATCTGCTGCAACACTCAATCACACCGTGCATCTCATGTCTCCATTCACCGAACATTACGCTATTCGATTGTGGTCTGCTCCCTCCACCTTGCGGCTTCGCTTGCAGCTCGACAGCCTGGCCGGCTACTCGGTTTGCACGAACCGGTGTAACATCCGCTGCGGCTACGGTTCTTTCCTGTCGATGGTGACATCTCACCTACTCGCGGTCCCGAATACCGAATCAACTAATTGTTACAACCTGTGGCTTGCATGACTACGTCACCTTCAACCACTCGCTCGTCACTCCCTCAGTTCTCATCTCGGACTTTGTATCAACCTTCGATTGTTGTCTCCGGCTTCGTCTCTTCGGCTTCGCCATAAGTTCTTTCCAACTCTGGTTCTTCCCTGCGCCTGCTCGACAATTGCTTCGGGCGGCCTCCCTCGGATCTGGAAGTTCTCGCTTCCGTATTCCTTGGAGCTAGCCTAATAATACTTGCTGGCTATGGAGTTCGCAATATCGCAGAAGATACCAAATGAAAATCATTTGGTTGTGCAACTTGCACAATACTTGGTATATCAAAGTGTTGCCGTTTTATGAAGAATGGCTTAAAAACATTGATTTATATGATATTTAGGTTACAGACTCAGAAAAGATCGGAAACCGAAGTGATGCCGGCTTTAGCAAGCAGACTGATGACCAGCATAATGATTCCGGCCATAAGAACGCCGAGAACAACTGCCTTGGTGGTCTTTTTAAGATCGAAGTCGAGCATGGAAGCTGCAAGAGTTCCTGTCCATGCGCCGGTACCGGGAAGCGGTATTCCTACAAACAGCATCAACGCAATAAATGCGCCGTGCTTCTTGGAATTGGCAGTAAGCTTCTTTCCTGCCTTCTCGCCCTTCTGGAGGATCCACTTAAAAATACCGCTGCCATGCTTCCATGTGCTTCCCCAGATAAGGATCTTCCTGGCAAACAGATGAATAAACGGAACCGGGAGCATGTTGCCGATAACACAAACTGCGAGAGTAATATATTCGTTCAAACCAAAGGCCGTAACTCCGATCGGAACGGCGCCACGGAGCTCAATGATCGGAACCATAGAAATAAAAAAGACCAGAATGTATTTAACTATTGTCGGCATAAATGTCCCTCCACACCGCAATAATGTAACACATAACGGTCCAAAAAACCAAATTAATTGAAATCAGATTATCTTGCTGCTGTTAAGGAATCCTCTTATCTCGTCTCTCATGTGATACATTTTCTGCACGCTGTTCTCCAGGAAATAGTAGTGCATTACGTATCCGACAGTAAGTCCGAAGAATATCAGTACCAGGAGTATTCCCGCAATAAGGAACTCCGAAGGAAGTACGAACAGACAGTAGATCTCAAAAAGAAGCCATGTGGCAAATGCCAGAGTTACCATGAGATGAATGAGTCTCTCGTGCTGGAAATAAGAGATCTTGGTCTCAAACTCGGAAAGCATTTCTTTAGTCTTTTCGGCCGGAGCATTCTTCATCTCTTCATCAATATATTTTTGTACGGCATTCATCGTCTCTAAAACATATTTCTTCATAAACCGAACCTCCGGTTGATGTAGTTTACTACCTGCCTCTTGTTTTTGGTCCATTCGGGTGCGATCAGTATCTTCTTTGGACCGTCGCCCGTAAACCTGTGGATGACTGCATCTTCAGGCAATAGCCCTATTGCCTCTTCCACAATATCAAAATACTCCTCCTGACCCAGTATCTCAACTTTATTATCCCGGTAAAGATCTGCCAAAGGAGTATTCTCGAGCACATAAAGACAGGTGAACTTATAACCGTCGCTTCCCGCATCAACTGCGAGTCTTACGGTGTCCATCATCATGTCCCGCGTCTCGCCGGGCAGTCCGAAGATGATATGCGTGATGACGTTTGCGCCGATCTCTTTAAGTGCCCTTACTGCTTCAGTATATTCGGCCGTCTTATAGCAGCGGTTAATGAATTCGGCGGTATCATCGTTTGCAGTCTGAAGGCCGAGCTCAACAAACAGAGGCATCTTTCTTGCCTGTCCTGCAAGGACTTCCAGTGTCTCAGGGCCAAGGCAGTCAGGCCTTGTCGCAATCGAGACCGCTTCAATGCCATCAGCGGAAGAAGCTTCAGAGAGGGCTTTTTCGAGAACATCAGGAAGACAGTATGTATTTGTAAAGCTCTGGAAATAGGCTATGTATCCTGCATTATCTCCGGCCTTAGTCCTGACCTGGCTGACCGCTCTTTCTATCTGAGACGATATAGAACTACCGGAAGCGGAGAACTCGCCCGAACCGCCTTCAGAACAGAAGATGCATCCGCCCGTGCCTTTGCTCCCGTCCCTGTTGGGGCAGGTCACATTCATGGATATCGATGCTTTGTACATCTTATGTCCGAACGTGTCACGGAAATACTTATTTGCGGTGATCATCAGAAGCCGTCCTCCGGGTGGAAAGGATCCTTAACTATATTATCAGCTTTATTCTCTTTTGACGCGGATTCGGCCTCAGCAGCACTCCTGATCACACCGATCCCGTAACGCCTGTTTATGTCATCGATAGCCTTGTTGAGCCGTTCGTCGCGTTCGCTCTTTTGAGCTTCGGCAAAAAGAGACAGCTGTTCACCGCTGTCTGATCTGACGAGCTTGGTGCATCTGACACCTATGCTCCTGACGCCTTTATTCCAGTCATATGAATTCTTGAAAAGGTCTCTTGCCGCCTGATAGATATCTTTTGCATCATCCGTCGCTCTGTATAAGATCCCTTGCTTCTCATAGATCCCGAGATCCCTGTCCCTGACGGTTATCTGTACGACGGTGCCTTTAAGACCGTGCCTTCTGAGTCTTGAGGCTACACTCTCGGAAAGCATATGTAAAGTCCGCTCTATCTGTCTGTCGGAGGTCATGTCTTCTGCCGTCGTAGTGGAATTCCCGACTGATTTTGGGATGCGCTTATAGCCTGATTCCGCAACCGGCGAATCATCCAGACCGTTGGCATATTCCCACAATCCGACACCGTTCTTACCGAGATAGCGGTTAATGAATTCAACATCGGTCTTTGCGAGATCACCTATAGTCTTTACATTGATCTTCGCGAGCTTATCTGCGGTGTGTTTTCCGACAAAAAGGAGATCTGATACGGGCAGTGGCCATATCTTCTCCTGCCAGTTCCTATCAGTAAAGACCGTTGTGGCATCGGGCTTCTTATAGTCACTTCCGAGTTTTGCGAAAACCTTGTTAAAACTGATCCCGACAGAGCATGTGAGCTTGAACTCCTCTTTAACACGGTTCCTTATCTCGAGTGCAACCTCTTCTGCCTCATCGTAATCCGAAACGATCCCCGTCATGTCGAGCCAGCACTCATCCAGGCCGAATGGCTCGACTTTATCCGTATATTCCGAATACATCTCGCGGAGCTTTTTGGAATAGAATTCATACTTCTCATGGTGCGCATCAACGAGAACCAGATCGGGACATTTAGCCTGTGCCTGCCAGATGGCTTCAGCGGTCTTGATCCCGTATTTCTTTGCAGGTTCATTCTTGGCAAGGATTATGCCGTGCCTGACCTTTGCATCACCGGCAACAGCCATCGGAACATTTCTTAATTCCGGCCTCGAGATCATCTCGACCGACGCAAAATAGCAGTTCTGATCTATGTGAAAAATGATGCGTTTCATGGTTTTTATGATACCATCAGCCGAACATATTTTCTATATTTTGAGCAGTTGCACTTATAATTGTCAAATAATATCTGTAACTTATTGCAATTGACTATATAAAATCGGTTTGATGTGTTGTATACTATACTAGTCAAAAATCAAAAAATCACAATTATGTAAAAGAGCAATCCGGTGTCTCGCTCATTGCCGGTAATTGTGATGAAGAAGAACAATAAAAGTAACTGGGGAGGTATTTTAATGGCAAAGCAAAAAGTATTTCTTGTAGATGACGACAGCGACATCTTAGTCCTTAACCGTGATTTCCTCGAAAGCGAAGGATATGACGTAGTAACAGCAACTTCCTGTGCAGAAGCACTTGAGAAGATCAAGCTTCACAGTTTCTCATGCATCGTATTGGATGTTATGCTTCCTGACGGAAGTGCATTTGATCTTGCACCCAAGATCAAGGAGTATACTGACTGCCCGATCATCTTCCTTACAGCTAAGGATCAGCAGGAAGACGTTATCAACGGATTTAAGGTTGGTGCTGATGACTACATCACAAAGCCTTATTCACTTCCTGAGTTAAGCCTCAGAATCAACGTTCACATCAAGAGAAACATGAAGAGTGAAGGATTCCTCGTTGAGTATCCGCCGCTCCGCATCAATATCAAGACACGTGAGGTTACTCTCAAGGAGAAGCCTTTACATCTTACAAACCGTGAGTTCGACATTCTCTGCCTCCTGGCTGAGACTCCCAACGTCATCGTTCCTTTCACAAGGATCTATTCCCACGTTTGGGGTGACGATTCTCCGTGCGACAACCACCTCGTAATGGTTAACATCTCCTACCTCAGAAAGAAAATGGAGAAGATCGCACCTGAGATCACGTTCGTAAAGACTGAGTGGGGCATCGGTTATTCCTTTGCTTATCCGCCGGTAAAGAACAGCATGAACACACAGTTCTAATTTAATAAAATAGTATTTTCTGAACGCGGGGCTTATAATAGTCCCGCTTCATCATTTTCAGGAAACGAAGAACGTAAATGGCACAGTATAAGCACAGCAGATTGGGAAGTCTTAAGTTTCCGGGTTCTGATTCGCGCAACAGGACCTTCGGCGGTACTATGCTGGCCTTTATTTTCGCGCTCTTACTCGTATTGGTCATTGCAGGAATAATCAGCATCGGTATCACGTACACCACCGATTCGATACCTGTGTATAACGAGGACAGGGGGACGCTTATATTAAGCGACACTCTCGCCCTGGACGGACCCTACAGCAGTCACGCAACCGGCGGCTGGACATTCGTTCCGAACATAACGCCTGAGACAGCGAAAGCAAGCCTTGCTCACGCCATGAACACCACTCATGACAGATCTCCTTATTTCTGGCCTTCTTCGGTGCTGACCAACCACAGGCCATATGCAGAAACTGTCGGGATCCGTGATACATGGAAAGGCTGGTTCGACTATAACAACACTGCGCAGTGGTTCGAGACAGACAGAGCGCCCGAATACCAGCACTTCACCGTAGATAACAAGGACTGTTATTCAGCAGCTTACGTCGGCCATTTTGAATGCAGCAAAGAGATCAATGCATTGTCACTGACATTCCATAAATATAACGGAACGGCATGGATATTCTGCAACGGCGAATTCATTCAGAAGATCGGGGACAAGACTCCCGTATTCAATCTCAAGGCATTTGCCGACTACTGCACGCTTATCCCCGAGAACGGAAAACTCGATCTTGTCATCGTGATCGCATGCACTCCGCAGGTCTCAAATCCGGGCCTTCTTTCAGAACCCATCATTGAGACCAGGGTCGCAAACGATGTCCGCACAGTCATTACTGCAGGACACTTTGCCATCGTTACGATGCTCTTCCTCGTAGCGCTCGGCGTCGGCTCCAACATCATCCTCGGAGCCGTCAAGAACAAGAAGCTCTTCTTCGCATTCTTCGTCAGCTTTGTTTCTATCCTGCTCTACTATCTTGATGACTGCCGTTTTATATCCGTCAACAGCCACATCAGAGCAGACATAAGATTCGTTCTTTTGGTAGTGGCTGCTTCAGCTGCCTTTGTAGAGAACACGCAGTTCTTCCAGGGTTCAAAACCGCAGAAGAAATATATAATGCTTGCCAAAGCACATCATATCGTTCTTACTGTCGGCGTTGCGCTCCTTATCGCCTACTTCATCTGTGATATCGGCTTCGGAAGGCTTGCGCCCGAGTTCGTGGCACTGCTGTTCTGTGTACTGACAGTCCTTCTCTCGATCTTTATAAATCTTTTCTTCTATAACAAGGAAAACCAGAGGATTCTTCTCTGGGCGTTGATGTTCAGCCTCATGTTCTTTATCCTCTATCTCTCGATCCTCCTTGACAGCATGATCGTCTATACGATCCCGACATACAGTCTTATCTTCGTCATCTTCACGTTCATAGCGGAGATCTCGCTTGTATCTTCATACATTACACAGCAGCGTGAGATCCAGAGAAGCGCTGCCGTATTGAAGCGCCAGGTAAGAGAGAAGACAGTCTTCATCTCAGAGATCAACCGCGACCTGGTTCTTACAAACAAGAGACTTATGGAAGGTGAAGCTGCACGTAAGAACGTCCTGAGCAACGTATCACACGACTTAAGAACGCCTATCACCGCCATCAGAGGTTATGCCGAACTCATGCTCTCCGCACAGGACAACTTAAGCTTGGAGCAGCGCAATTCCTACTTGAGCAACATCGTCAGAAGATCCGAGCAGATGGAAAGGATCGTCGCAGACATCATGGAACTTACCAGAATGGAATCTTCAGACTCTGATTTCCACTTCACATCAGTATCCATCTCAGAGATGCTCGACGAACTTGTCGTCATGTATTCAATGGATCTGGAAGATACGGACAAGCACCTCTCGCTGGATCTCCCTCCGATGGATTCCCTTATCGTAAAGGCAGATCCCGCGAAGTTCTCGCGCGTGTTCGAGAACCTTATCTCCAATGCTATAAACTACACCGGACCTAAAGCCGACATCGTCGTAAAGGCATGGAGATCCGGAGACCTTTCTCATATATCGACGCAGAAGATCCATATCTCCGTGGAAGACAACGGCATCGGCATTCCGGAACAGGATATCCCGAGGATCTTCGACCGTTTCTACAGAGCGCATAACTCGGGAGTCAACATCAAGGGTACAGGCCTTGGCCTTGCGATCGTCAAGCTCATCTGCGACAAGCACGATGCAGAGATAAAGGTTACGAGCAAACTCGGCGAAGGAACCACTTTCGAGATAATCATCGGAGCTTCCTATTGATCCCAAAACAAAAAGAGAGTGCCTTTGAAGACACTCTCTTCGTTTTCTTAGCGTTGTATCAGTAAGATCAGCCCTTGGACTGGAAGTAGTTGTTGATCTCTTCTACCAGTGCATCGCAGTCCATACCGTGAACCATGCAAGCTTCTTCAATGGTCTCGCCTGAAGCAAGTGCACAGCCGAGGCAGTGAAGTCCGGAAGCCATAAGGATCGGCGCAATGCCTTCATCCTGCATTACAACATCTCCGATGATCGTATCTTTAGTAACTATCATATATATATCCTCCGATTGGTTTTTTGCACAACAATAATACACTATCAGTTCAAATAAATCTTGCATCAAAGTGACATTAATTAATAATTGCCATCCTATTCGATTGGTTATTCTTTTCGCGCGCCCGAAAACCATAAAACCGATTCCTTCGATTGTCAAATTTTTTCAAACATTTTTGTTATTTTTGCTTGAAAACTATTGACTTCTTTTTTACTTAAATCAATAATGAAATTACTATAAAATTAAGCCTTTTCAGCGGCTAATACAGGAGGAAACCACATGAACAAGTCACAGCTTATTGACAAGATCGCAAAAGATGCAGGCCTCAGCAAAAAGGATGCAGAAGCAGCTCTCAAGGCTACCCTCGGTGCTATTGAAGGTGCTCTCGTAAAGAACGACAAGGTTGTTCTCGTTGGCTTCGGCACATTCAAGACAAAGAAGCTCGCTGCAAGAAGCGGCCGCAACCCTGCTACAGGCGACAAGATTAAGATCGCTGCATCTACTGTTCCTACATTCAAGGCAGGAAAGTCACTCAAGGATAAGGTTAACGCTAAGAAGGGTAAGAAGAAGTAATTCTTATATATAACTTGAATTCCTAAGGCTCCGTTTCCACGGAGCCTTTTTTATTCCAAAGGATCCCTGTAGCCCAATCTCCTCTCGATCCTGGTTCCCATGCATCTTAAGGCCGATCTGCTGCGCATGTCTTTAAGCGCGCTCTTTGATATCGAATACCTGACATCCCTCTCGCACTGTTCTATGGAAAGCCCGTATTCCTTGCCCGTCTCACAGTAGATAGCCTTCATGGTCGGCGGAAGCGGGATTCCGTTTATGTATGAATCGAAAAGGACCCTGTAAAGCAATACCGTTCCAATATGAGACATATCGAATCCGTACTCACGCAGAACAGACTTAACGCACATGTCTATATAAGCTTCTTCCTTACCCTGCCTGTTCTTCCTGCCCGGAGTTAAGGATGTCACCCTGCCGGCAACCTCATCCCTGTTGCTCCGGCCGTCGACTATGTAATGCATTATTCCCTGTTCATCCTCAACGGAAATAAAGCCGCTGTCATTAAGCAATGAATTGATGTTCTCCAGAAGACTCAAGTCACTGCATACGACAGACATCTCCACCTTGCCTTTTCTGATAGCCGTGTTCTCCATGGTCGCTTCCTCCTTCATGTATTAATGAAAGTTTACGACCTGAAAACGGGCTTGTGTAAGCAAGTTGATCAGAAATGAAAAAAACGGCCCGAAAATGAGACTTTTTGGCAAAAATTGAGACTAGTCTCAATTTTTTAATCATCTTTCGAAGCGTTTCCGTCTGACCCCTGGTCTGATCCTTCTATCTTCGTAACCTCAACAGTGAAAGAAGAATAAGGAGTGTACTTGACCCTGACGGTATCGCCTTCGACCAGTTTATTATGCAAAGGATTCAGATAGTAGTGTTCGCCGTTGATAGAAAAATAATTCTTGGCAAAACCTATCTTCTCAACGGTGCCGGAACTGTAGTAGTAATTGCTGTTGATGAGGCTGTTGATGTCCATCAGTCTCGGAGCTGTATATAAAACGATGTAAAGCACTGAAGCAAGCGCGAATATGATCGGGAAGAAATAGAAGATGACATGCTTTGTCTTCTTGGTCTTATTGCGTCCTGCGGCAACACAGGTAAGCAGGACGAAGACGCCCGTGATCACCAGATGCATAGCCAGATTTGCAATAAAATAACGCATTTATTTCTTACTCCGCATATTCTTCTTCAGGTATCACCGCTATGAAATCAGCGCTGATATCATGTCCGTCAGACGGCACGTCAGAACATATCTGGAACTCATAGCAGATCCCCAGAAGATATGGTCTGGCAGGGCCCAGGCTGCCTATGTAACGGTCATAGAAACCGCCGCCGGCACCAAGCCTTGTACCTTCTTCATTATATGCAAGCGCCGGCAGCACGACAACATCAATATCGCCGGGGTCTACCGGAGGCTTGGACGTATCAGGCTCTTTTATCCCAAGTGAGGATACGGTAAACTCGCTGTCATCAAGACTTATGCAGTCGCAGAATACCATCCTGTCATTCTCTATTCTCGGGAAACAGCACGTAATGCCCTTGTCCATGAAGAACTTTGCAAGGCCGTCTACAGGGACCTCGCCGTCAAAGGCTCTGTAGAGGGCGATCCTTTTCGCATTCTTAAGAGTCTTCAAAAGCTCCTTGTCACCTATTGCGGAGATGAATTCAGGAAGGCTGTTATCTATGGCAGACAAGGTCTTGGAAGAAAGCTCGCGCCTCCTTCTCCTTATCTCTTTTCTGATCTTCTTCTTTTCTTCTTCGATATTCATACGGCTCAGCCCTTTGCGATCATGTCCTTAAGTTCTTCCAAAGAGATGATCGGGACGCCCAGCTCCCTGGCCTTTCTTTCCTTTGAACCGGCATCTGCGCCCATAAGGAGATAGGATGTCTTCTTGGATACCGAAGATACGGGCTTGCCGCCGTTGCTCTCGATCAGGCTCTCGGCATCGCTCCTGCTCATTCCTTCGAGTGTTCCCGTGATGCAGAAAGTAAGACCTGTAAGAGCAGTGCCCTGAACCGCGCCCTCTTCTCTTGCGAAGTTTAAGCCAAGTGCCTTTAAGCGCTCCAGGAGAGCTTTGTTTCCTTCATCACGGAAGAAGTTATAGATTCCTTCGGCAGAGATCTCTCCGATGTCCTGCACCGCTACAAGCGAAGCTTTGTCAGCCTCTGCGATAGCGTCTATCGAACCGAATGTCCTGATGAGTTCTTTTGCTGTCGCCTTACCGACGCCGGGGATGCCCAAACCGGCAAGGACCTTGTCTGCAGGTGTCTCTTTTCTCGCGTCCTCAATGGCGCTTAAGAGCTTATCGGTATTCTTCTCAAGGCCTAAGAGCTTATTCTCTATGAGTTCATCCCTTTTGTCCTTGAGCTCGAAAACATCGGCGATATCCTTAATGTATTTTTCTTCGGTAAGCTTTCTAATGTACTCCGTGCCGAATCCCTTTATATCCATGCAGTCACGGGATACGAAGTTAACGATGCGGTTAACAAGCGTTCCCGGGCACATGAGATTTACGCACTTAAGATCTACTCCGCCCTCATCCCTTACGAGCCTGTGTCCGCAGACAGGACAGTTCTCAGGCATCTTATAAGGCTGCCAGTCAGAAGGCCTCTTGTCTTTATTTACATCTTTAACCTTCGGAATGATCTCACCGGACTTATAGACAAGGATCGTATCACCTATGCCAAGACCCAGCTGATCGATGAAGTCCTGATTGTGGAGTGTCGCGCGGGACACCATCGTGCCGCAGAGGCTGATGGGTTCGAATACCGCAACGGGTGTTACCCTGCCCGTTCTTCCGGTGTTGACCTCAACATCAAGAAGACGTGTCTCCTTTACTTCCGGAGGATACTTGTAGGCAATTGCCCATCTCGGGAACTTGATAGTATTTCCGAGCTTGGCTCTCTCGGAAAGGTTATTGAGTTTAACGACTGCGCCATCAATATCGTATTCAAGATCGCCGCGCATCGCACCGATCTTCTGTATCGCATCCCATACCTCATCGGCAGTCCTGCACTTAAAGCACTGCTCGATTACCTTGACACCGTTGCGCCTTAAGTATTCATATCCTTCAAGATGCGTATTGAAAGTAACGCCTCTTGTCTCCTGCACATTGAATATAAAGAGGGATAAGCCTCTCTCCTTTGTGATTCTCGTATCTATCTGTCTTAATGTTCCGGCAGCGCAGTTCCTGGGATTTGCGAATGTCTTCTTTCCCTCTTCTTCCGCCTTCGCATTTACGGCTTCAAAGGCCTTTCTGGTCATGTAGACCTCGCCTCTGATCTCAATATAAGGGACAGGCTCTTTAAGCTGTCTTACGACGTCAGGGATCTGCCTGGCATTCATGGTGACGTCTTCGCCTTCGGTAATGCCGTCACCTCTCGTGACAGCGAGCTTTAACTCGCCCTCTTCATAACGCAGAGCCATCGACAGGCCGTCGATCTTCGTCTCGACCAGGAACTCTGCCTCATCGCCGAATTCTTCCCTCATGGAATTTACGAATTCGTATACATCTTCTTTTTCGAAAACATCCTGGAGAGAAAGCATGGGGACATTGTGCTTTACGAGGATCCCCTTCTCAGCCTTCCAGCCGACTCTCTGAGACGGAGATTCAGGAACGATCCAGTCAGGATGCGCCTTCTCGATCTCTTTAAGTCTGTTGTTCATGGTATCGTACTCGTAGTCCGATATCTCAGGTTCGTCCTGGGCATAGTAGAGCTCTGCAAAATGGTTGAGCTTCTTTACGAGTTCAAGATATTCATTCTTCTCCTGATCAGCTTGAGCCATGCTCGCAAACAGATCTAACTGTTCCATATCATTTCCTCCTGCCGATAGTAGCAAGATAGATTACCGGAAGGACCGCGAAAGCCGTAAGGAATATTCCCCAAACGAATTCGGGAATACCTGCAAGGCCTGCGAAGCCCGAAGTAATGTCCATATCGTTATATCTTGTTATATAAAGGATCTTTGCCGCTACGGTTCCCAACTTCGCTATCGGAACGAACAAGAGGGAATTAACCAGTGCCACAGCAAGCGAATATGTATAGATATCCGCAAACCACTTGAGGCCCTTCTCAAACTTGATTATGTAGAAGGCAAGCGCTATCGCTGCAGGGATGGCAAGGCAAAGCGAATCGCTGATTACCACTGAACGGTTCATGAATATCTTTACCAGAAGCATTGCGATAAAGACCACCGATATCGCGCACGGGATAAAGACACCGAGCTTGGTAGGTTCCAGCTTCTGCATCAGTATTATCACTGATACGACTACAACATATAAGACCAGCGAAGCTGCTATTCCGCTTATCCCTATTCCCTTGCAGGCATAGTGCACGGCTCTCGCAATAAAGCGCGCAAAAATATGGAAGGGCTCTGTAATCAGAGTCCCCCACAAAAACAGCATTAATATTGAGATAATACCCGCTCGTTCTTCGCTTCTCATACTTAATCACGACGCATGGCAACGCGCCCTAATCAGATTCAATAAACAAACTGCCCTGTAACGGTTGATTACTCGTCGAGAGAAGTGAAGTCGCCATCCTCAAGATAAGCCTTGAGAGTATTATATTCTTCGAAATCAAGAGAAATACCCTTACCTACCTTCTCGTGGTTCGGGCCCCAGTCACGGATGTCAAGCTTCGGCTTACCGTTATTCCACTTAACGATATTAAGCTCACGCTGCCAACCGGACTTATTCTCCTTGAGAATACCGATCTGCTGAACGATCTCGTATGTGATTTCTGTCTTAGGCATCCTAAATTCCTCCTATGAAATACATTTTCAATTGTATGAATTATAACACACGTTTGGCGCCTGCATATTATATAATTAAGAAAAAAGGAGAAACGCAGGCCCGATGGACATCTTTTTGACGGTTTTACTGATATTGGCAGCCTTAATTCTGCTTTATGTCCTATGGTGTTTGGCCGAACCTTTCTTCCTTGTTAACGACAGGGTCGTATTAAAAAAGCACGAGACAGACAAAGGCACCATCAGCAAAGAAACCATTAGCAAGCTCCCCTTTGTCCCTCAAGGCTCTTCTGATGCCCCTGATCTCCGCTTATTCTTCTTCTCAGACATCCATACGGAATGGTGCCCCGTGACCGCAGCGCGCATGAATAAGGCCATCAGAAAGGCACATGCAACAGGCGCCCTCGACGCCGTATTGTTCGGAGGGGACATAATCACTTATCCGGAGAATTCCGAGAAGGGTTATAAATACTTAAATGAAGTCAGTGCATGCTGCAGGGAACTCGGAATCCCCTTCTACGGCATCTCCGGCAACCATGACTGGAATCTCAAGAATGCGCCTGAGAGATCCGGTTTTATTAGTCTTGATACAAGTTCTGTTATCCTCAGCTCGCGAAAAAGTGACGCTAAAGCTTACCTTACCGGCGTTCCCGATTCCGGAAAGATCCACCGCGTCTGGCAGGAAAAGCTCTCCTGCGGCAATGAATATCCTGTTATCCTGGCAGCTCACGACCCGGACGCATTCCTGCACCTGTCGCCTGATTCAAGACCCGCCTACATGCTCTCGGGGCATTTTCACGGCGGACAGATGAAGCTCCCTTTCAGATTCGAATTCAACGTATTAAGGACTACTGATAAGTTCCCAAAGATGGGCGTTATCCAGGGACATTTCAATATAAACGGAACGGATGTCTTCGTATCAAGAGGCGTCGGCTGCGGCATCCTCCCGTTCAGGATCTTCTCTGCTCCTGAGGCAACTGTCGTAGAGATCTGTCTGTAAGTCAGGCTTTTCGAGCGCATTTTATTACTTATAAATAATTATATTAATAAAGAACTAGGAATGACGGTTCCCATTGATTGAGTTGCCAGCCGTATGGACGGGGCGGCATCTTCAAATAACTCCTGCAAGTGACCTTATAGACGGAAAATGAGACGGTTTTGGCAAATATCGTCCCTATTTTCGTCTATCGGAGGCCTCATGGACGATTTTAGAGACGGTTTTCGCCATTTTCGTCTCATTTGGCGTCCATCGCCAGTTTCAGGTCCAGGTCCATAGGCGTTTTCAAGAAATAAAAAAGAGGCGCCTCATAAGAGACGCCTCTATTAATCAGTTTCTTAAAACCGGTTATTAGCCGAGCTCTGCGAAGTACTTGATTGTTCTTACCATCTGAGATGTGTAAGAATTCTCGTTGTCGTACCAAGCAACAACCTGAACGAGTGAGTTGCCGTCATCCATCTTGGAAACCATTGTCTGGTTAGCATCGAAGAGGGAACCGAATCTCATACCAACGATGTCAGAAGAAACGAGCTTCTCTTCTGTGTAGCCGAAAGACTCGTTTGTAGCAGCCTTCATAGCAGCGTTGATGCCGTCAACTGTAACTTCACCCTTAACAACAGCGTGAAGGATTGTTGTAGAACCTGTGAATGTAGGAACTCTCTGAGCAGCACCAATGAGCTTGCCGTTGAGCTCAGGGATAACAAGGCCGATAGCCTTAGCAGCGCCTGTAGAGTTAGGTACGATGTTAGCAGCACCTGCTCTTGCTCTCTGGAGGTCACCCTTTCTCTGAGGACCGTCAAGGATCATCTGGTCGCCTGTGTAAGCGTGAACTGTTGTCATGATACCGCTCTGGATAGCTGCATAGTCATTGAGAGCCTTTGTCATAGGAGCAAGGCAGTTTGTTGTGCAGGAAGCTGCAGAGATAATCTTGTCATCAGCTGTGAGTGTTGTGTGGTTAACGTTGTAAACGATTGTAGGGAGATCGTTTCCTGCAGGAGCAGAGATAACAACCTTCTTAGCGCCGGCATTGATGTGAGCCTGTGCCTTTTCCTTAGATGTGTAGAAACCGGAGCACTCGAGAACTACGTCTACACCGAGCTCGCCCCAAGGGCAATTGTTTGCATCGGGTTCCTTGTAGATCTTAAGTAACTTGCCGTCAACTGTGATTGTGTTAGCTTCGTCGTCAGATGTAACTGTGTGCTTATTCTCGCCGAATACACCAGCATATCCGCCCTGAGCTGTGTCATACTTGAGAAGGTGAGCGAGCATGGAAGGCTTTGTAAGATCGTTGATAGCTACAATCTCATAACCCTCAGCACCGAACATCTGTCTGAAAGCAAGACGACCGATACGACCGAAACCGTTAATCGCAACTTTTACTGCCATATTGAATTCCTCCTAAATTCCCTTAACCGGGATTATTAAACTTTTATAGTGCTCTATGGTCTGCACCTTAAGAATTCTACTCCACTGAAAAGGGGTTTTCCACAGAATTTTTGTCATTAGAATGTAAATTTTAATTAAAAAAGGGCATATTGCCCTCTTTTTCCCTCAAACGATTTTTGCTTCACAGATCGCGTGATATAATTTTACCAATAATCGTCGGAGTACAGCGCATGACAGATTCCCAACTTGTCAAAAACAATCTGCCCAAATGGCTCAAATACATCATTCTCCTGTTTCCTTTTGTGACAGCCTGTTTCCAGCTGCGCTCTCTTGACAACGACTTCTATTTTCTCTACCCGACGGGCGAATATATCCTGAAGAACGGCTTCCCGCATACCGATTTCCTTTCGATGCATTCGGACATGAAGATCGTCCTTCAGCAGTGGCTCAGCACGGTCATATTCTATCTGGCGTATTCACGCCTGGGCATGATAGGCCTTAGCATTGTCTTATATATCTGCTTTGCGGCAATCTGCGTGCTCTCTTACAAGACAATCCTGCTCATAACAAAGAACGAACAGGTGTCCGCCGTCCTTTCAGCGGTTACAGACATACTGCTTTTTAACCCGTTCATTGTCACAAGGCCGCAGATATTCACTTACGTGATCCTTCTTCTCGAGATCTGGCTGCTCGAAAAGCATGCACAGACAAAAAAATACAAGTACCTTGCCGGCATTCCGCTGTTATCTATCGCACTGGTCAACCTTCATGCATCAATGTGGGCCATGCTGTTCGTGTTCATGCTGCCCTTCATTGCGGGCGCGGTTCCCGTTAAGATCAGGTCATTCAAGCTTGAAGCAAACGGCAGCCTGATCGGTCTTATGGCAGCTCTTGCAGCAGGTGCTGCCGTCGGATTCCTTAACCCTTACGGACTTGAGAACATGATCTATCTCACGTCTTCCTATGGCCAGAACAAGTTAAGCGAGACAATAGCAGAGATGCGTCCGGCAGATCTCAGCACTCATTACGGAAAGATGATGATCATCCTTGCGATACTGCTCGGCGTGATCGGCTTCTTCGTAAAAGGGAAGAAATTCTCCGTCCGTTATTTCTGCCTGTTCATGGGAACGCTTATGCTCGGACTCCTTCACAGAAAGGGCATATCCTATTTCTTCATCTTCGGCATCATCTCATTCTCTTATGTTCTGAAGGATGTTGAGGTTAAGTTCCCTGAGAAGCTCAAGAGCATGATCACGAAGCGTGTTGAAGTCTTTGCCGCAGTCATACTGATCCTGGTCACGGCAGGCGTATCAGCATACAACCTGATGAAATCGATTAACAAAGCTCCCGGAAAAACGGCTCATTACGACCGTCTCGATGAGGTCATAGAGATCATGAACAAGAGCGCAGAGCCCGTGGTGCTCTACACCAATTTCAATGACGGCCAGTATCTGGAATACAAGGGATTCCATCCGTACATTGACGGCAGAGCGGAACTGTTCTTATTGCAGAACAACGAAGATTACGAATATATCGGAGAATATTACGACCTCAGATCCGCGCATATGTACTACCGTGATTTTACCGACAGATACATGTTCAATTACCTGATCCTCGGTGAGAGCAGCGACAGATACCTTCTTGAATCACTTATGCATGACGAAGATTTCGAATTGGCATATGAAGAAGGCGGAGTGCTCCTGTTCGTAAGGAAATAACCAAGATCACTTAATGCCGCCAACGAGCTTTATCTTAGGTCTGTCCGGCCTTTGTTCGAATGCGAACGCGCATATGAGCGCCATTACCGTGCCTTCAAGATCAAAGTGGGATATAAATCCGCAGCCGCCTCCGATGTCATTTCCGTACTTATCGCCAAGCCGTACCTTCGGATATACCGAGGAAAATGAGACTTCGATAAACGGGATCGATACGTGCATGACGGATTTGACATTTCTTCTGTCAACGAAGAGAGTACGCTTATCGGTAATCACGACTCCCGTTTTGCCATGGATCAGAATACCGTCATCGTAATAAAGGACGACCCTCTCTCCCGGAAGAAGATCACTTGAGAGCCTGCTGACAATGTCCTTCATCTTCTCTTCACGGATGCCATATGCGGAGACGTCGTCAAAACCCATGAGGTACTCGCGCATGTAAGATTCAATCCCGGAAGATGTCTCGTAATCGTTCAGCGTCCTTATGAAAGCCTGGATCATTGTCTTGCAGGAATCGTTCTCCTGAAGGCTTTTCAGGTCCCAGTCGTAAATGAACCAGTCCATGTTTACGGGCTGGTCACCTATCTCGTTTCTGGTGGTCTCATCCAGCGGAAACTCGCTTCCGCAGTATGAACAGACAAGCCTCTTTCTGTTTTTGGCAAGCTCAAGCTTCCCTGAGCAGTTGGGACATTTATTGAGTTCCATATTTTCCGGTCCTGATATTAAAGATTAGCTACGACTCTCTTGATCGTGATACCCTGGTCAGCGAATTTCTGCTCAAATTCCGTGCGGATATTCTCTTCATTCCATTCGCTGTTATGAAGGTCTCTGGTGATGTCCGTAAGCTTAAATCCCATGGCTTCGAATTCACCTAAAGAGAAGTCGAAAAGATCATCGTTGTCGGTCTTGAATTCGATCGCGCCGCCGTCTCTCATCATGGTCTTGTACTTGGCAAGAAAATCCCTGTATGTAAGACGTCTCTTGGGCTTGTTCTGCCTTGTCCAGGGATCCGAGAAATTCAGGAAGATCCTGTTTACTTCGTTCTCTGCAAAGTAATTCTCGATTATGCCCGCATCACCTCTGATAAAGAAGAGATTGGGGATCTCAAGTTCGTGTGCTTTCTCGATGGCAGCCAAAGTGACTGAAGCATCCCTTTCCATGGCGATGTAAAGGACTTCGGGATGTCTTAATGCCATCTCGGTACAGAATTTGCCCTTGCCGCAGCCGATCTCAAGCCAGACCGGGACGTCTTCGGGAAAGCCACATGCTTCTCTCCATTTGCCTTTATTAAGCATGGGCGCGTCAAACCAGCGCTCATGACATTTTTCCATGCGCGCTGGAATATTGCGCTTGGTTCTCATTCTAGCCATAAGATCAGATGAGTTTCTCCGTAAGGTTTGCGCCGCCGATAACGTGGAAATGAACGTGCATTACTGTCTGGCCTGCGCCTTCGCCGCAGTTGTTGATCGTTCTGTAAGCATCACTTACACCCTTGATCTTTGCTACTTCAGCGATTGCCTTAGTGATCTCGGCGGAATAAAGAGCGCCCTCAGGATCTGATGCGAGTTCATTGATGTTCGCGAAATGCTTTTTCGGAACAACGAGAACATGTACCGGAGCTACGGGATTAATGTCGTTGAAGCAGAGAACATATTCGTTCTCATATACTTTTGACGAAGGGATCTTTCCTTCAACTATATCGCAAAAAATGCACATATTATTTCTCCTTAACCGTTAACCTGTGAAGCCAGGACTTCTTCGGCCTTTGCGAGAGCGTCAGCAAGCTTGGATATGTCCTTACCGCCGGCCTGAGCCATGTCGGGACGTCCGCCGCCGCCACCGCCTGCAACCTTTGCAGCTTCCTTGATGATGTTGCCGCAGTGAGCGCCCTTCTCGTTAGCAGACTTCGTAGCCATTGCCGTGAAGAGGAGCTTGTCGCCGCCGTTAGCTGCGAGGAATACGACACCGCAGTCGAGCTTGTCACGGATCTTGTCTGCCGTGTCTCTCAATGCTGCCGCGTCAGCTGCATCGCAGGAAGCAATGACTGCCTTTACGCCGCCGATGTCCTTGGCGCCGGATACTGCGCTGTCAGCGAAAGAACCTGCCTTAGCCTTCTCGATCTCGGAAAGCTCCTTTTCAAGAGACTTAACTTCTGCGTGAAGAGCATCGATCCTCTCTACGATCTTATCCTTGGGAGTCTTAAGAGCAGCTGCTGCCTCATCGATGAGGTTCCTGTCTGCCTTGTTCATCTCATAGCACTTTGTACCTGTTACGGCTTCGATTCTTCTGATGCCTGCTGCGATACCAGATTCGGAAACGATCCTGAACTGGCCGATCTGTGCGCTGTTTGTAAGGTGCGTACCGCCGCAGAACTCGAGATCGAACGGATTCTCAAATCCGCCTACTGCAACGACTCTTACGACTGCGCCGTACTTCTCACCGAAGATAGCCGTAGCGCCGAGCTTCTTTGCTTCTTCGATCGCAAGTACCTTTGTCTCAACAGGGAGAGCCTGAAGGACAACATCGTTTACCATTTCCTCGACCTTAGCGATCTCTTCGGCTGTCATTGCCTGGGAGTTGTTGAAGTCGAATCTTAAGCGGTCGTTGCCTACATAAGAACCTGCCTGCTCAACATGATCACCCAAGACCTTCTGAAGAGCTGAGAGCAGGATATGTGTAGCTGTATGGTTTCTTGCGATCGCAAGTCTGTTCTTCTTATCAACTTCGATGCTTACTGTCTCACCTGTGGATACTGTACCCTTAGTAACCTTAAGAGTATGGAGATACTTGCCCTGGGCATCCTTATCGACAGAGATTACCTCTGCTTCAAAGCCGTCAGTGAAGATCTTGCCTTCATCGTGGATCTGACCGCCCATCGTAGCGTAAAGAACTGTCTTGTCCGTAACCACGATGATGTCGTCACCTTCTTCGGCACTGTCAACGACATTGAGCTTGCCGTCATCGTCAGACTTAAGAATGTAGATAACCTTTGCATCACACTTAAGATCATCGTAACCGTCGTATTCTGTGGCATTTGAATCCTTGGCTACTTCATCAGGGATCTCATTTACTGAAAGTGCAAGATCGCCCTTTGCCTTTGTAGCGGCTCTTGCTGTCTCCTTCTGCTTTTCCATTGCAGCCTTGAAGCCTTCCTCATCGACCTTAAGGCCTTCCTCGGAAGCCATCTCGACAGTGAGCTCTATGGGGAATCCGAATGTATCGTAAAGATAGAATGCAGAATCGCCGTCGATAGCAGAAGAACCTGCTGCCTTCTTGTCATCTAATATCTTCTTGAACTCCTTGATGCCGTTCTCAAGCGTGCTCTCGAATCTTGCGATCTCCTTGTCGAGCTCGTTCAAGATGAACTCACGGTTCTTAGCAAGGAGCGGATAGCTGTCATCGTATACCTTGTCGATATAGATCTTTGCAAGACCCAGGATCTGCTCTGTTGAAAGACCTAATGTCCTTGCATGTCTTACGGCACGTCTGATGAGACGTCTTAATACGTAGCCTGCACCGGCATTTGAAGGAACGAGCTTGGCAGCGTCGCCTATCAGCATAACGCTTGTACGGATATGGTCAGCCAATACTCTCATTGACTTTGTGAGCTTCTCGTCTGAATCGTACTTAACGCCTGAAGCGTTCTCTATATAAGCAATTGCTTCCGTGAAAAGGTCTGTCTTATAAACATCCTTTGTTCCGTTAAGGAATGCAAGGATCCTCTCCAGGCCCCATCCTGTATCTACGTTCTTCTGCTTGAGAGGTGTGAGATGTCCGTCCTGATGCTTCTCATACTGCATGAAAACATCGTTGCCGATCTCCGTATACTTGCCGCAGGAGCATCCCGGACCGCAGTTCGGACCGCAGTCAGGAACGTCGGCGATATAGAACATCTCGCTGTCCGGACCGCAAGGGCCGTACTCCAATCCCCACCAGTTATCGTCTGCACCGAGATAGTAGATGTTCTCGGGCTTGAATCCGGAAGCGATCCTGAAGCCTGCACCTTCTTCGTCTCTCGGTGCGTTCTCATCGCCTGCGAAGACCGTAGCTGCAAGGTGATCCCTGTCGAAACCGAATACACCGGTAAGGAGTTCATAACTCCACTTACATCTTTCTTCCTTGAAGTAGTCACCAAGGCTCCAGCTGCCCATCATCTCAAAGAATGTAACGTGGCTCCTGTCACCTACTGAATCGATATCGTTTGTGCGGACACAACCCTGTACATTGCAAAGCCTTGTTCCCATGGGGTGCTTCTCACCGAGAAGATAAGGCATCAGTGGCTGCATGCCGGCAACATTGAACAAAACGCCTGTTGAACCGTCAGATACCAGTGAAACGGCACCAACGTCAACGTGACCTCTCTCTATATAAAATTCCTTCCAGGTCTTTCTGAGCTCTTTTGAAGTGAACTGTCTCATCGGGTGCTACTCCTTAATAATAATAAAACTTAGAAATTATAAATCGTTTGATTTCTCTTTGCAATCTGGATTAGATCAGAGCTTTGCAAGTTTTGCCGCCCGGGCAGCCTTCCTTATATATTCACCGTATTCTTTGCAGATCTCTTCGTTGTCGATCTCGATATTTACACCTTCGAATGTCGAGAGCTCGAAAAGATCCGTGTAGAGCGTCGGCGCAAGTCCTGTCGTTACGCTTATCTTCAGTATTCCCTTGTCGAGCTTCGTGTCATCGGCGATCCTGACCTTGTCGCTTACCTTGGAACTGAATGCGCCATAGGCCTTCAGCACGTCCTTTCTGGTCTTGCCGTTTATCGTTATCCCGAGCCGGATCATCCTGCTGCTCGAGAAAGCCGACAGCGAGTTGTTGATGAAGTCCTTAAGCTCCTGATTCCTCATTCTCTCGTTCTTGTAATCGACATAAAGATGCTTGTCATCGAGCACGGAGATAGAAGCTATGCGGTCTACCCTGTAACGCCTTAAAGCCTTTGAAAGAGTATGGTCCCTCTCAAGTCCCTTGGACTCCTCGTTGTCGATCGCAATCAGGTAATAGCAGTTGTTCTCCCAGTCAAGCGCCATGGGAGATACTATCTTGTCAGTCTTCTCGGTCAGGCTTTTCCCGAGCATATAACCGTATGAGATCTTCAATGCGCGGCTCTCCTCGATCCCGCTCCTGATGTTGTTTAAGAGGAGAATGCTCTTCCTGTCCATCTTCTCGTAGTGAGGATAAAGAGCCCTGTTCTGATAGCCTTCGGGGAAATACGTCGGGAACATCTTGATGATCTTCTCGCAAAGGTCCGAATCGACGAAAGTCGTCGTGCTGATCGCATCCACAATGAGTCTTGCCTCATCGATAAGGATCTCGTCCTTAAGCTCGGATCTCCTGTATTTCTTGCCTTCCGTATAGATCCAGTCACTGTCATTTGTCTGTCCGGATTTCTGCACATATTCGTTGATCTTGCTGATGTCCGCATAGATGGATTTGCGCTCGAAAGTAGTGCCCGTATTCTCTTCAAGATATGAGATCAGTTCGCTTACGGACACGGCTTCCTTACCGCCTTCGGCACTGACCTGATTCTTGAAATAATCGTATATGAACAAGATCTTGAGTTTAGATAATTCACTGTTTGCCATAAGTCTCGCCTCCGGAAGTTTTTGAGATGAAATAATAGTACCATTATATGTACTTTGGGTTAAGTGCATCACGGATTTGTTTATAGGTGCTTTAAGACTTTGCCCGCAGAAGCGCCAATAACACTTAAAAAACACTCATTTTATCCCCAAAACAGCCCCTGACCGTGATAGAATGTTAAGACTTTTATTGTTTAGAGGGTGTATATAAAGTGAGAACTATCAAAGATCTCGGCTTTGCGGTGCCGGATATCCTTATTCCGCAACAGGGGACAGACTTCAAGAAATGGGCAGTAATCGCCTGCGATCAATATACTTCGGAACCTGAATACTGGGAGAGCTGCGAGAAAGAGGTAGGAGATGCTCCTTCCACATTGAATCTCGTTCTTCCCGAAGTTTATCTCGGAACGGACAAAGAGACCGTAAAGCTCGGTTCCATTGCACAAACAGCAAGAAAATACCTTGATGAAGGCATTCTTTCAAGCCTTGGCACAGGCTTCATCCTGGTAGACAGAGCTACTGAGCTCCATCCTTCGAGAAAGGGCCTCATGGCTGCAATAGACCTCGAAGGCTACAGCTTCGAACCCGGCAACAAGAACATATGCAGGGCAACCGAAGGAACGGTCCTCTCGAGGATCCCCCCGAGAGTAAGGATCAGGGCTAATTCGCCTCTGGAACTTCCGCACATCATGATCCTCATAGATGATCCTGAGGGCTTAACGATCGAGAAGGCTTTCAGCATGGCAGCAGAAGAAGGCTTGAAGCCTTTATATGACACTGACCTCATGCTCGGTTCAGGCCACATCTCAGGAACATTCATTCCTGACGGCACTCCCATCGCAGAATCAATAACCGCAGGCCTTGCAAAGCTTAAGGCAGATAACTCTGACGGTCTGCTGTTCCTTGTAGGTGACGGCAACCACTCACTGGCTTCCGCAAAAGCTCACTGGGAGAACATAAGAGAGACACTTTCTGATGAAGAGAAGCTCTGCCACCCTGCAAGATATGCACTCGCAGAGATCGTAAACATCCACGACAAGGGTCTTGATTTCGAGCCTATCCACAGAGTCATTTTCAATATCTCAGGTGAGGAATTCATTTCCAAGGCCAAGGAATATTTCAAGGACAACGGCATCGAGATCAACGGTTCCGATGAAGGCCTGCAGACATTCGTTGTCGTTACGGAAGGTGCTGAAGATGTCAAAGTATCTCTGGCAAATCCTCCCCATACACTGGCCGTAGGATCCGTTCAGATGATGATAGACAGCTTGGGTCTTGAGTGCGATTACATTCACGGCGAAGATTCCGTAAGAAAGCTTGCAACATCAGGCAATACGGGGATCCTCGTACCCGCCATAAGCAAAGACACTTTCTTCTCTACAGTCGAGAAGGAAGGCGTATTCCCCAGAAAGACATTCTCGATGGGCGAAGCTTTTGAGAAGAGATTTTATCTTGAGGCAAAGAAGATCGAATAATGGATCCTGAGAACAAATCGTTAAATGAGAAGAAAACAGTCTGCATCATAGGATCCGGTCTGTCGGGCCTTACCTGCGGAATGAAGCTTGCCAAGGCAGGCTTCAATGTTACTGTCGTTGAGGAGCTTGCTTCTCCCGGCGGTCTTCTTGCTTATACCAGGATCGGAAGAGAGTATTTGGAGCTCCTCCCCCACCATTTGAGAAAGAACGACAAGGCTTTGCTCGCGCTCTCGAAAGAGATGGGCGTTGACGACAAGATCTCCTGGTTCGATTCAGCTTGGTCCGGCAAAGCATCCCACCGCAAGGTCGGTTACTATGAGGGCGGTTTTGCATGCCTCATTTCAAGCCTCATGCAGGCCATAACGGATAACGGAGGAAAGATCTGCTATTCGACTACTGTGGCAGAGATCGCGAGGCTCGGCAACGGTATGTACAGAACGAGCTGCATCCTTTCGAACTCCACAAGGGTCGTTATCGACACCGCTTATGTTGTTTTCACGGGCTCTTGCAGAACATTCGTAAACGTAAGCCACGGACTTCCTATCCCGCTTGATGTCAGGGATATCCTTATGAATGTCACATACAGTGCGAAGATCACTGCCATGATGGTAATGAAGCATGAGGTATCCCAGATGTTCTATCAGGTACCGCCTGCTGATTCAGGGCTTCCTTTCAAGGCAATAATCAACCACACAAGTGCTTTCGGAGAGCGCAGTTACGGCGGTTCTGTCGTATATCTCGTAGGTTCCTGCTCCATCACAGATGCACTCTGGATCGATTCCGATGCCGAGATCATGCTCAAGTATTTTGCAGGTCTGCGCAAGCTCTATCCGTCACTCCGTAAGTCAGATGTAAAATCGTGGCGTCTTACAAAGACGAGATATGCGCTCACTACTCAGTATCCTGAGATCGATCTTACAAACCCCTGCGAGAATCTCTATGTATGCTCAACGGGTCTTACTAAATATGCCACCAATGACACGCCCGAGAACCATATGGACTCGGTCGTAAGTCTCGCGGGAAAGATCAGTTCCGAGATCATCAGATCTTATGAGGATTCCCTTTTAAGAAAGGCTGAAGCGGCTCCCGTAACTGAACTCAATACCCAGGAAATAATAACAAAAGATTCATTTGAAGGAGTTCTGTCATGAGTAAGGTTTACGAGGATTCCAGATTCGGACCTACATCACCTCTGCGTTATTTTCTGTTCTTATTACCATTTGCAATAGCAACGATGCTCGGTGTCTTCACCATGAGGAGCAAGGATACGGCACCCTGCCTCTGGTGGGCTTTCTTCCTCCTGCTCATAGGCATCGTAACTCTGCCTCTCGCGACCAAACTCTGGGAGAATTTCTCATCAGGAGGCTTTTTCCTGTCACAGGCAATGGGCCTTATTCTCACAAGCCTTGTATTGTGGACATTGATCCACATTAAGATATTCAGACTGAACATCTTATGCATCTTCTTATCTGCACTCATAGTCGCTTTATGCTGCTATATTCCTAAGACATTCAGGCAGTCACTCATCAAGAAACTGAACAGCGAAGGCTTCATCGAAGCTGCTGTGGTCGAAGAGACCGTTTTCCTCGTGATCTTTATCCTCATGTGCTATTTCAAGGGCTTCCTTCCTGACATCAACGGTCAGGAGAAGTTCATGGACTACGGCTTCATAATGTCGATGCTCAGGAACGACAAGCTTCCTGCAAACGACATGTGGCTTTCGGGAAAATCTATCAACTACTATTACTTCGGCCAGTATATCTGGGCAGTCGTGATCAAGGCTACGGGCGTTAAGACCGGCATCGGCTATAATCTCGCAATGTGCTCTGCTACGGCTATCCCGTTTGCTATGAGCTTTTCCATCGGCAAGTTCCTTATCGAGGCTTCTTCAATGAAGGGCTTCATGGAGAACAAGGTCGTCAAGTATGTTGCAGGTTTCTTTACAGGCTGCGCGGTCTCATTGTGGGGTAATTCACACTCTTTCTTCTACGATGAGAACAGCATCGGAAACGGACTTCTTACCACATTCAGCAATTGGGGCATCAACGTCGGCAGGACAGACGGATTCTTTTATCCTGACAGCACGAGATACATCGGATGGAACCCTGAGATCGAGATAAACGGAGGAGATCACACTATCCATGAATTCCCCTTCTATTCCTATCTCGTAGGCGACCTTCACGCTCATGTAATCTCGATGATGATAGTCCTTCTCATAACGGCGGTCCTCCTGTCACTCATAAGCTCAGTCAGACTCCCGTCTGCAGAAGAAGCAGGCATCGTTCCGGGGCTGAACAATTTAAGTTCTGAGCATTCAAGATTGGTTCCTGAAGTAAAGTCGTCCATAAGTCTCCATCTCGTTCTGTGCGCTGTTCTTTTGGGATGCGCCCAGATGACAAACTATTGGGACTTCCTTATCTATTTCATTTACTGTGCGATGGCCTTACTGATAGTAAATACGATCAAAACGCCTAAATTCGCTAATCCCCTTGGCATCATCGTATTCCTCGTAAATGTCGGCGGAATACTCCTGATATACCTTTCACAGGGAAGCAGCCCTCTTGTGCTCTACGCTCTTGAAGCACTTCTCATGGTAGCGGCATTCCTGTTCTGCGTCGTCAATCCTTCGGCGCTTCCGAGGACATCTTTCCAGATGAGCTTCCTGTTCACTTTTGCCACGCTCACGGCGCTCTCGTTCAATCTGAACTTCGACATGATCTCCAATTCATTGGGCAAGGTCAAGAACCATTCGCCTTTATATCAGCTCTACATCCTGTACGGTACACACGTTATAATCTGTGTCGTTTTCCTGATCATCGTTTTCGCGACAAAGAATTATATGCTCGTATCTTCAGCAAAGGCCAGGAAGATGAGCGGCAATGCACCCGTGGTCGGTGACGGCAGCTCTTATAACAACCCGGTCCAGGCTTTCTTTGCACAGCGCAACCTCATAGACATCTTCGTATGCGGCATGACCGTAGTAGGACTCATGATGATCATCGCACCTGAGATCTTCTACGTAAGAGACATCTATACATCAGGATATCTCCGTTCAAACACGATGTTTAAGTTCTGCTTTGCGGCATTCATTATCCTTTCCATTGCAATGATCTATTCTGTCGTAAGACTCATTTGGTTCGTAAACAAGAGAGGTAAATATTCCAGCGCTTTGTTTGCCGTTGCGATAGTATTTGCACTCATGCTCTTCGTACCTGCCCATTACACGATGGCATCCCTGAAGCAGCGCTGCGGACAGGAACTTAAGAAAGAGGACTACAAGAGCATCGACGGTACGGCATACCTCAGTTACCATGCCTCCAACCAGGTATCCGAGAATTATGGCGGAAACCTCATGTCTTATAAGTACTGCATTGACTGGTTCAATTCTGAGGTCAAGGGCGATCCCGTCATCTGCGAAGCTTACGGAGACAGCTACACTGACAGCTGCATTATCTCGGCTTACACAGGACTTCCCACAGTCTTCGGATGGCAGACACATGAGTGGCTCTGGAGATTCCACGGAATCGTTGACGAGGAAAAGGATCTTCTGGTATCAGACCCTGACAATGACGTATTTAAGATCTACATAGATCCCAGACATGCTGATGTTAATACAATCTACTTCAGTGAGTCACCGGAAGAAGTTCAGTCCGTGATCGACAAGTATCAGATCCAATACATCGTTGTCGGCGATATGGAGCGTTTCAAGTTCGGTTACGACAATACCTATGTCATTTCACAGCTGGGTACACCGGTCTTCAATTATGACACGCTCACGGTCTATAAGGTAACACCTTCTCCTGCTGCCTGATCTTATACCTCAGGGAGTTCTTCTTCAGGATCGATCCTTATTACAGAGGGCTTCGTGCCCTCTCCTTCATCATAGGTCAATTCTCCGCATACGAGAGCTATGGGACACTTTATCCTGCTCCCGTATTTGCCGTCTCCTGCAAGAGGGTGCTTCCTCGAACTGAACTGAGTCCTAATCTGGTGAGTGCGTCCCGTATCAAGCGTCACGGTCACGTAGGACAGATCCTTTTCTTCGTTATAAGCCAGGACCTTATAGCTTAATCTTGCTTCCTTTACGCCCTTACGCATGCGCTTAACGGGAAATGTCCTGTTGGATCTCGAGTCGTGGAACAGAAGGTCCTCCATAACGCCTTCCTCAGCTTCCATCCTGCCCTGGCATACGAGAAAATAACGCTTGCCGGTTATCCTTATCCTCTTGCCCGAGTCTGCTGCTGCGATTATTCCCGGAACCGGAACATCCAGTCTTGAGAGGCATGACATGCCGGAAGGAGCGATCTTCTCGCTGTCTTCTCCTCTTTCCTTATAAAGGATCTGATATCCTTTTCCCTCTGATAATACTCTGGTCATAACGGTCAGCAGATGAACATCGATATATTTTCGCGCCCGCCGTCAAGAAATACCTCAACGGTGCCTACGTCTTCTATAACGCTTATTTCGGGACATTCCCTGTAAGCCTTGTCAAACATCGTTCGTCCTTCGAAAGATATCCTCAGTCTTCCCGAAGCGTAGCTTACGAACCTGCTCTCTTTTATCTGCCTGTTCTTGAGTTCTGCTATGGGACTAAGGCACAGTTCGCCCTTCCTTGATAAGAACATCTCGCGCGGAAGACTTATGGCAGATGAGTTCATCTTCATGGAGAACATCCATGCCATGATTATCTTCCTGCCCTCATTATCTTCGCATATCACGGGATTAAGGAAATCCGATCCTGTATCTACCGGTCTGAAAGGCTCTTTTGCGTCATCGAAAACAAATGCCTCGCCGTCATAATCGCCGGTGGCAAACAATACTTTTGTGGGAAGATGCTTTTCGCTCTGGATTATAAAGACCCATTTGCCGTCAACTTCGATCAGCTGCGGAACTTCTATGACGCTGCCGTACCGCCCGTCAGTTAAGAGTTCACCCATAAATCTCCAGTCTGTAAGATCCTTTGACTCATATTGAAGGACTCTGGCAATACCGTCTTTTCCGGCTCCCACGAGCATCCTGAAGCCGCTGCCGAAGCGGAACACAAAAGGTTCCCTGAATTTTCCGCCGTCTTCAAATGGCTTTGTTAAAACGGGATTGCCGGAACACTTGGTAAAGCAGATACCGTCCTCGGAATATGCGGCACAGATGACTTCGCTGCCGTCTGACAATGCAGCATTATAAAACAGCCAGAGCTTTCCGTCATGGACGATGGCAGAGCCTGAATTGCAGCTTGCTTCGTCTTCGGGACTTATCGCAACCGGCAGTTCCACCCACGTGACCAGATCTTCGGAAACAGCGTGGCCCCAGTGCATGAGGCCGTATCTCGGCAGATACGGATTTAACTGGAAGAACAGGTGGTATTTATCTTTGAAATAAACAAGACCGCAGGGGTTACCCAGCCAACCTTCTTTTCTCGAATAATGGTATTTCACGGGTCTAACCTCTGCGGCCTTAAATCCTGATTTATTGTTCCGTTATCAGCCGAGCTCTAAGAGCGATACCTTGAGAACGCCTTCAGCCTTTGAAAGCTCGTCTATGATCTCCTGGGATACAGGCTGGTCAATAGCAACGAAGGCCTGTGCGTGCGGATTGTCGGAACCGTCCTGGTTCTTTCTTCCCCAATGCATGGAAGCGATGTTGATATTGTGGCTTCCGAGGATCGTAGCGATCCTTCCAATAACGCCCGGAACATCGTTGTTCTTAAGAGCGAGAACCGTGTTGGAAAGAGGGCAGTTCATCTCGTAACCGAAGAAAGAAACGATAACCTCTGTGTCAGGTCCGAATACCGTACCGTTGATCTTAAGCTCTCTGCCGTCTTCTGTGCAGAACTTAACGTTGATGAGGTTGTTATACTTCTGGATGGACTCTGTCTTTGTCTCAACGACTTCAATGCCTGTTTCAGCCATGCACTCCTGAGCATTAACGTAAGATACGTGGTCATTGCCCATGCCCTTCAAAAGACCCATCATGAGTGAGAGTGTGATGATGCCTGTGCCTGTGCTTTCAGCAAGCTCGCCTCTGTATCTTACTTCTACCTTTGAGATAGGTGTAGCTTCTGCCTGGAAATACATGCGGCCGATCTTCTCAGCGAGTGAGCAGTAAGGCTTGATGTCTTCGATGCTGCCGGAGAACTGGGGCATGTTGATAGCTGCAACGAGCTCGCCCTTAAGAGCGCCGTCGATGAGCTCAACTATACCCTGACCTACCTTAGCTGTAGCCTCAACCGTGGAAGCTCCGAGGTGAGGTGTGATGTAGCAGTGGGGAGCGTGGAGAAGAACGTTATCGTACTCCTGCTCACCGGGTGCCTTGTTGTAGGAAGGCTCCTTGTCGAAAACGTCGATGGCAGCTGCAGCAACCTGACCTTCAGCCAGAGCGTCAGCGAGATCCTGCTCGTTTACGAGACCGCCTCTTGCAGCGTTAACGATCCTGACGCCTCTCTTACACTTATAGAGCTGCTCCTTGGAAAGGATTCCGTATGTTTCCTTGGTCTTAGGTGTATGAAGTGTGATGAGGTCGCACTGGGGAAGGAGCTCGTCAAGCGTCTTGCATCTTGTAACTCCGAGCTTATCGAACTTCTCCTGGGGTACATAAGGATCGTAAGCTATTACGTTCATGCCTACGCCCTTGAGCTTTCTGGATACGATGGAACCGATACGGCCTAAGCCGATAACGCCGGCAGTCTTGCCCTCGAGCTCGATTCCTACCCAGTTGCCGCGTCTGAAGTCACCGTGGTGTACGCCTTCATTAGCCGTGCAGAGGTTACGGAAGATGGAGAATGCGTGACCTACTGCGAGCTCACCTGCTGCCATGTTGTTGGCTGTAGGTGTGTTAAGAGCGATAACGCCGTGCTCTGTACAAGCCTTAACGTCGATGTTGTCGATACCTGTTCCGGCTCTTCCTACTGCCTTAAGGCAATCAGCGTTATTCAAAAGTGTCTCATTGATCTTTGTAGCTGATCTTACGATGATCGCATCAAAGCCCTTGATGTGCTGTTCGATCTCTTCCTGGGAATGGCCGAGGTATTCTTCAACCTCATAGCCTCTGTCTCTTAAGTACTGAACGCTCTCTTCGGCAATGCTCTCTGTGATAAGGATCTTCATTTTCGGTTCCCCCCGTTTATATTTTGCGTAATTTATTCTCAAGCTTTAGCCTTAAGCTCATCGATCGTGGCCTTAAGGTCACTGAGGTAAGTCTTAAGTTCTTCTTCTGTAAGATCACCCATGTGAGCGATCCTGAAGGTCTTGTCCTTCAAAGGACCGTAACCGTTGCTCATGAGGTAACCCTTCTCTCCCATAGCCTTGATAAGGTCTGAAGTAGGGATTCCCGTTGTATTTGTTACACAGGTAACAGTAACGGAAAGATTCTCCGGATTGGAGTAGAGAGCGCAGTTCTCTCTTGCCCAGTCCTGAGCGATCTTGGCAAGTCTTACGTGCTTCTGATATCTGTTCTCAACGCCCTCTGCAAGGATCTTGTCGAGCTGGTAATCAAGAGCGAACATGTGTGACTCTGAAGGTGTTGAAGGATACTGATAGGGCTTCTCCTTAACGAACTTAACGAGCTCGAGATAGTCGAAGTAAAGACCTCTGTTCTCTACTGTCTCAGCCTTCTTGATCGCCTTGTCTGATACGGAAGCGATAGCCATTCCCGGAGGAAGTCCTAAACACTTCTGTGTTGATGTGATGCAGACGTCGATGCCGAGCTCGTCTACAGGGATATAGTCGCCTGCCATTGATGAGACTGCGTCAACGCATACGATGACATCAGGATATTTCTTATAGACTTCAGCGAGCTTATCCATGGGATTGTGGATGCCTGTTGATGTCTCGTTCTGTGTGATCGTGATAAGGTCATACTTACCTGTTGAGAGAGCCTCTTCGATCATCTCAGGTGTTGTAGGCTGACCAAGCTCAGACTCGAAAAGATCTGCTGCGATGCCGTTGGATGTGCACATCTTGTGCCATCTCTTGCCGAATGCACCGATCGAGAAAACTGCTGCTCTTGTCTTTGTGAAGCTTCTTACGGCACCTTCCATAAGACCACTGCCTGATGACGTTGATAAAACGATAGTGTTATTGGTCATCATTACCTTCTGGAGCTTCTCGGAGATAGACTGCTGAAGAGCGGACATCTCCTTTGTTCTGTGTCCGATCATGGGAGTAGCCATCTTCTCCAGTACATCCTGTGAAACCTCGATAGGTCCAGGTATGAACAGTTTCTTATGCATGTTATAAACCCTCTTTTCGCGCGATATTATTAGAGCAATAGCATTATATACTTGAATCTTACTTTTTTGTTACAAAATGAGTTGACTAAATAGCCAAAAAACAAGCCGCCTGCCGTGAAATACACAGCAGGCGGTCTGATTGTTTTATCTAATGATTTTCGCTTCAGGCGCGATCAGGTGAGGTGGATGGAACTGTTGACCTCATTCTGTGTGGTCGTTGTTGCAGATGTTTCACTGCCTGATGTCGTACCGCCGGCATTCCAAGTGGTCGGGATCTCGCCTGTGATTACTCCGAGAGGAGGCAGGAGGAGCTTGTCGCCCGGGTTAGGACCGGAATAGGATGACGGATCAAGCTTGTTGTATGTGATGATGGTCTTGATCCTCTGATCGGAGTTGTCCTTGATATCGATACCGTAAATATAATGGAATACGTCCCACCACGTTCTGTATCCGATATAATCCGAGAACCAGAAGTATCCGATAGGAGCGGAAGGATCCGGGAGCGTTGCCTGTGTAGTAGTTGTCGTAGGAGGCAGTGTGCTCTCTGTCGTTGTTGATTCAACGGTCGATTCAACGGGCTTCTTATTCTTGCTGCAGCCCTTTGCGATAAGCGAGACTACTACGATGATGCAGATCAGAAGGATCGCAAGGAAAGCAATGAACATATAACCGTTGCGGTTGAGCTTCATCTTCTTTCCGCCGCCGCTGCCGCCATTGCCGCTCTTGCCGGCAGAAGAAGCCGGACGGGGTGCAGTATTCTGAGGCTTGCTGTTGTTGTTCGGGCCTGCGCCGGAAGGTCTGTAGGAGGTCTGTCCGGGATTTGTATACTGTGCCTGCTGAACAGGATCAGGCATTGCAGGCTGCTGAGGCTCAGAAGGTGCACTGCTGTAACCGTATGTCTGCTCACCGCCATAGATCTGGCCGCTGTCATCAACACCCAGGATATTGTTGAACCACTCTTCGTCTAATGAAGAAGATGATGAAGCAGATGCCTGAGGCTGAGAATAATCTTCGCCGAATCCCTGCTGAGTCTGGGCTGAATAGTCATTGTATCCGCCCTGAGGTACATTCTGCTGATAGTACTGACCGGCATTGGGATCCTGATATCCTTCCTGAGGATATTCGCCAAAGCTGCTCTGCGGAGCCTGGTCATAACCTGGAACATATCCGTTGCCAGCATTTCCGTATTCAGGATATCCGTTGTTATCCATGGGTACACCTCCCTGCATGTCTACAGTCTGATTACCGTATCCGTAAGTTCCATAGCTGCTCTGATCAGCCGTTGAGAAAGCTTCTGCGCCGTATGGCTGATAAGGCGGAACTTCGGAAGGCGCTTCAGTGCCTGCATAATCCCCATATACAGAAGCGTTATTGAAAGGTTCTGAGATATTCTGTTCTGATCCGACAGCATTTACCGGATTGTTGTAATTATCGGAATCGTAAAGCGGCATCTGAGGAATGTCGTCTGCCTTTGCCTTGGGAGCTTCTTCCATTCCCGTAGCATAAGCGGGATCACCGAACGGAAGGATGATGTCATCCTGAGAAGGAGCCGCAACAGTTGCCTGAGGAACTGCCTCTTCAATTATGGGAGCTGCTGCTTCAGGTACTGCAGGAGCTGCCTCGGGAGCCTTGACCTCCGGCTTCTCGACCTCAGGGAAATCAACATCAAGCTTGTCCTCTTCCTTGAGTTCAGGCTTGTCTTCGTTGATCTCATATTCAGGAACGGGTATCGAAGATACTTCCTCGGAAGGAACAGGCTCAGCCTTGGGAGCCACATCCTCACCGAATACGAGAGGTGCTGTATTCTTGAGTTCCTGTGCACTGTTCTTGCCATAAGGATCGAATGTATCTTCAATGCCGGTCGAAGCATCGGAAGAACCTGCGTCCACCTTTACCTCACCGGGTGCGAAAACGATCTCTTCAGGCTTATTTACTACTGCCGGTGCCGGCGGAACAACTACGGGAGCTTCGGGAATGACCGGAGCTGCAGGTGCTGCCGGAGCAACGGGAATAACGGGTGCTGCAGGAGCTGCAGGTACGACCGGCTCTTCCTTAAGGTCAGTGAACAAAGTCTCCTTTGCTGCAGACTTGTTAGAGTCATTGATGGCCTGTGCAAGTATTCCGGAACTGCCTGCGCCGAAAAGAAGCGAGTTGATGTCAGATACCGGCTTCGTCGGTGAATCATCTGAATTATCAGGTGTGAACTCAGTCTTGGAAACGGTTTCCATAGCGGGAGCCTTTTCAGGTTCTGCTGACTTGGGTTCTGAAGATACGGCAGCTTCGTCGATATTGAAAACGAACGGTGAATCGGCGATTACTGCTTCCTCAGCCTTTGCTGCTGCAGCCGAATCACTCTGCGCGGCTTCCTTCATCTCGCCGAAGATCTTCTTCATTGCATCTTCTGCAGAGAGCTCTTCAACGGGTTCCTTCTTGTCAGGGAACTCGGGAGCTGCTTCAGGGATCTTCTGAGCCTGAGTCTGGATCTTATCGCCGAACGAGATGCTGCCGTCAGAAGGTGCAGCCTCTGTATCGGGAACAACAACAGGAGCGTCAGGTGTGAGGCTTACAAAACCTGCATCTGCGATAGCCTTTGCTGCTGCGCCGACCATGCCGCCTTCAACCGTAGACTCCAGGAGCTCATGACTCTCGCTGTCGTAATCGTCCTTCTTCTTCTTTCTGCCGAAAAGGCCTCTCTTCTCTTCCTTCGTAACGCTCTCAACGAATGAGATCGAGATCTGCATAGGTGTGTTGGGCATTCTTGCTGAAGCCTGTGTAAGGATAAGGCCTGCAGCATCGCACTGGTCTTCTGCATCTGTCAGGATCCTTAAGATCTCCCTCTGGCCCAATGCATCGTAGATCGCCTTGTTGCAAAGGATGATGCAGTCATCGGGTGTGAGGGTGAAGAAGTTTGACCAGAGAGCATTAGCTGTCTTGGATGAGCAATAATACTGGAAGTCGCCTACTCTGTTGCCGTAAGCATCGATGGGCTCCATCGGGATACCTGCGTCAGTAAGAGGGAACATCGTGTCATCTCTGTAAAAGAAAGCAAGACCGCCGCCGATAGTAACTGCGAACGCCTCGGAATCCCTTACGATCACGCCGGAGAAATAAGGGTCTCTTACCTCGTTGTCTATGAGCTTTGTTGTTCCTGCAACTTCAACTGCGGTCGAAAGGAACTTCTCGATCATGGCATCGATCTCTTTGTGACCGTTCTTGACTTCGTTGCAGAGGCCGCGGAGCTGAGGCTCAAACGGCGGAATGGTTCCGGGCTCAAAGCCTTCTATCGTGGGATGTGTGAAAAGCGAGAAGAAGAAGCCTCTCTCATCTTTATCAATCGTAATATCAGCCTGTCTGGTTTCTCTCTTTCCGCAGAGTCTGCCGTCAAGATAGAATGCATCAGTAAGCGAGCTGGAAGGAAAATAACGCGCTGTAAGCGTGCTTGCAAGCCTTGTTAAGGTAGCCATGAGCCGTCCTCCGTATAAATATTCAGGTTAATTATAACACAACGATTATTTTCTCAAGCATATTATATAAAATTTAATTAAATGGTAATTTTCTCGCAAACCCCGTAAAATAAAGCCCCGCGGGCTTTTTTACCCACGGGGCGTCTGGTGTAATTCTGTGGCAATGATCAGCTTAAGAGCTTTTCCATATTCTTTCTGATCTGCGGGAATGTTCCCGTGAGGGAATCAAGATATGCCGTATGGATCTCTTTTTCCGACTTGTTCGGGAACTTCGCACGCATGTCATCCATTGTCTGCTGTGTCCAGACATAGCCCATGCCGTACTTTGCATAGTAGCCGGGATCCGTGATGATAAGCGTATAGTACTTCTTGAACGACTTCTCCGTAACAGAGAAACCGAATTTCTTGAAATAATCTATGCACTGCTTCAAAGACCAGTTCTCAACATGAATGCCGTAATCGATCCTGGTGCTGACAAGGAGCGAGAGTTCTGATTCGTAACTTACGAGCTTGGAAGCGTCGGTAACGCCGTTGCCGGAGAAGTACCTCATCGAATAATTCTCGACATAGACGGCCCATCCTTCGGAATAGCCTGTGGATACCGACAGATACATGTAAGGATGCGTCGTATGGGATCTCGTATAAAGAGACTGGAACATGTGTCCCGGGTATGCCTCGTGGGCGACCGTAACACCGAAGTCCTTATCGGAATCTGCACTCTTGTGGTTGATGATCAGCAGGTTTGCATTGAAATTATCAAGATGGTAACCGAGGTATGCCGCAGGAGAGAAGTTCTCTTCGAACACCTTCGGAACGTCCATCGTGTAATACTCGTGCGGCGGGATCTGAGGGAATTCGTTCTTTACGGCCTCTCGGAGGAAATCAAGGTTCTGCTCCAGTGATCCCTTGGAATATTTGTGGTTCACATATTCCGAGTACCAGGAGTTTCCGGATGTCGCGATCTTCGTATAATCGTCGTAAACGAACTTGATACTCTTTTCGAGCTCATCAATGCTCTCCTGAACGCTCGCGCTGTTGTTCGTCATATGCCTCGTGAGCATTGCATAATAAGCATCTCCGCCCTTGAATTCGGAAAGGCCCTGGTCCTTTCCGCCTGAGCCCTTAAGAGCTCTCATCCTTCTGGCGCACTCTTCAAATTCAGGGAAAGCGACTTCCTTCATGGCCTTCTCATGCTCTTCAATAAGCCTGCTCTTGTCACTTGCAGAAAGCCCCTTGATGTTATCCAAACGTTCTTCGAACGAATCGTAAAGGAAGCAGTCATTCTTCTGCTTGACCAGATTGTCGAATGATTTGGCAGCCTCTTCATAGCTGTCGTCAGAAGAAGCAAAACCGAGCTTTACACGGGTCTCCTCATACTCGCACATCAGGTCATAATATCTGTCGATGTCCTTGACGAGTTCGATATATTTCTCGGCATCCTCAACCGTATCAAACGAATAGACATCCAGAATGAACAGTATCTCGGACTGAGGTCCGACAAGATAATTGAAGATCATCGTGTAGTAATTGAACGCAGTATATGAGTAGCTGTAAATGCTTTCCTCGATATCATAGACAAGCTTGTCATAGCAGAGCCTGTCATTGCCCTGGAGCGTGTCGTAATTGATCTTCAGGAGCTTATCGAGCTCTGTCTGGTAGAACTGCTTTTCAGCAGGATACTGGTCGATAGTAGTGAAATCGCCCCATGTGGCATCCTTGATGTCAAATCCGAATTTAGCCGGGTTCTCGAAAAGGATCTCGACATCCGCATAAGAGGTGATCTCGTGATGAAGGATATCATTCTCGACCTCAGACAGGAGCTTTACGGCATCATTGCCGCTTACTGTTCCCGGCGCATGGTCGGGATGGACTTCCTTATATGTCGCAACATGATCCGGATATGTAAGCGAATCCGCAGTAACATTGCCTCCCGTAGGATCTGAAGACGGAACCGTGGAAGGATCCGTTGTCGGGTCAGTTGTAGGATCTGTCGTAGGATCCGTAAAACCTGTGGGATCACTCTGTCCGTACTCGATCTTGTTGCCGTTGTCGGTCTCTCTGCTTCTGTGTCTCGGAGCGCCTCCGACGCAGCCTGCAAGGGACATTACGATCGCAATGCAGCATACAAGAGCTGTCAGCTTAACTGATTTCTTTTTCATTTTTATTCATCTCCTCTATCCATTCTCCATAACACGGTATCCTCCCCAAGACACCGCCTAGGATTATATCATGAATCTCTGATGATTTCTCACTCGTCAGATTCTTCCTGGAAGGCAAAGCCTGAAATTATCTCGTTCTGGATCATCTCGACCTTCTCCTTAACGGCTTCATAGTCGATGTCTCCCTTGGTATCTCTCGGGAAATTCGCAAAGAACGTTATCTCTGAAGGCCTCATCGATTCGTGGAGCGTCAGTTCGCATTCCGACTTTATGCGGTCCCTCAGATCCTCCATCATGGCATTATCGAAGAAATATTCCTCATTCGGCACGACAGCCGTAACAAGTGCGGTGCCCTCAGGCTTCTCGATAACTACGGTACATGCCTCGACAACGCCTTCCGTCATCTGGACAGCCTCATCCACCTTGCCGGGATATACGGGATAGCTGTTGATCCTTGCCTCACGCCTTGCGTTTGCAACGATGTAGAACATCTTATTTCCGTCCTGCTTTCCGATATTTCCCGTGAAATACCATATCCTTCCGTCCGGAAGCTTCCTGTATTTTCCTGTGCCGGCCCGGCTGTCATCCGGACCTGTATATCTATTGACCGGTGAATATACGATGATCTCTCCTTCGGCACCTTCAGGTACGTCAAGGCCGGTAGAAGCGTCGGCCACCCGCATGAGGACACCGGGCAGAGGGAATCCCAGGAGCCTGTCACTTTGCAAATCTGACGGGCCGTATGCATATGTCAGGAGCTCGTCGCAGCCCGTGACCGAACATACCGAGAGCTTCTTTCCCGAAGACTGGGCGATCTCAAAGAGCATCGCTTTCTGGCTGCTCGTGAGAAGCCCTCCTCCCACGATTATCCTGTCGACGCTCTTCAAGATATCGGAACGTCCTCCGACCTTATTGATCGATGCAATTGAACTGCTGTTACCAATAAGCACGTCAGGTTTATAACGTCTTATGGCAAAGAAGATCTTGTCCGGATCGTACCATGTGAAGGTCAGGACAGTCTGTCCGCACGACAGGATGTTATGTATCCCTACGGTAAATCCGAAGGCAAAGCAGCTCTCGTTAAGACACAGCATCCTCGCGGGCTTGCCGGTCAGGTCTTCATTTGCCTTTAAGACCATTTCCGTAAGATTTGCCGATATGTTCATGTTCCTCGCAGTTAATTCGGTTGCACGGCATCCCTCAAGAATGCTCGGGAACAGATACAGGACAGGTCTGTTATTGTCTCTGTCGTGTTTGAGATTCTCCGGATCGGACATGTTATCCGCAAGAGCAACAGCGTCCTTCCAATATACGAGCTTTATGCCTTCCGGAACATTCCTGGGCTTCGGCGTGTCATAGCTTCCCAAAGGATAAAAGCGGACAGTAAACTTATAGATACTGCTCGTCATCTCCGAGTATTTGGCGATGACCACCGTCTTGATGCCTGTCTCCTTCAGGATATTTGAATAGTTGAGATACTGGTTGCAGCTCATAACGCAGTACTTCGCTCCGACGCAGTTTGCATATCCGGCGAAATATTCCGTCGAAAGATTCGGAACGCAGAGCGCCGCAGAAGCACCGATCTTATCAAGCGCATAGACGCTGATGATATTCAGGGTGTTGTTGCCCATGGCGAACATTACGACGTCGCCCTTTCCGACGCCCAGGTTCTTCCATGCGGAGGCTGCCTCGTCGATCTTCTCGAGCAGTGAAGAATAAGTGATCTTAGTCGCACCGTATTCGATCGCTGTCCGGTCAGGATACCTGGTACATGACCTCTTTATTCGCATGTAAAGTGTCTCATCCGTTTCCGTAACCGGATTTGCATAATTCTCAGGATAAAAGACACTCCATTGGCTTTCCAAATCTGTTCTCCGTTTTTTCGAATCAGCTTTGCGTTAATAAACACCCGAATGCGTTTATTATACACTGTCACGCGCACATAAATACTGTTTATACGAAAGGTAAGATATCAGGCAATCATTTGTGCATGTGTACGAAAACTTTTTCAAACTTACTGTTGTCTGCCGGTGTTAAAATGTTCAAAGATTTTAAGATTCAGAGGTACAGGCCATGGATATCAAGCTCAACACACATTTCCTCGACGTAAAAGAAACATACCTTTTCTCTGACATCGCCAAGCGCGTCAGAAAGTTCCAGGAAGACAACCCCGGCCGCGAGATCATCAGAATGGGAATAGGCGACGTAACGCTTCCCCTTCCCGAGTCGGTTACTTCCGCAATGGAAGCTGCAGTAAGGGAAATGGCAGACAAGGATACATTCCATGGCTATCCGCCGGAATACGGCTACGATTTCTTAAGGAACGCCATCTCAGATCACTACAAGGATCTCGGCGTAACGGTTGCACCTGAGACCGTTTATGTTTCCGACGGCGCGAAAAGCGATCTCGGCAACCTCCCGGATGTCCTCGGAAACAACCCGGTCATCATCCCTGATCCCGTTTATCCCGTTTATGTCGATTCAAATCTCATGAACGGCAGAAAGGTATCATTCGTCGAAGGCAGCAAGGATAATGACTTCCTTCCGCTTCCCCCTTCTGACACCGGTATCGAGCCTTCAGTAATCTACATCTGCTCACCTAACAATCCGACAGGCGCCGTATACAGCCGCGAAGGCCTCACAGCATGGGTCGAATTCGCACTGAAGACAGGCTCCCTCATCATTTTCGATGCAGCATACGAAGCATTCATCTCAGAGGATAAACCCCACACGATCTACGAGATCCCCGGAGCTGACCTCTGCGCCGTGGAAGTATCCTCTTTCTCTAAATTTGCAGGCTTCACAGGCGTAAGATGCGGCTGGACGATAGTTCCCGACTCGCTCGAATCCGACGGCATAAAGCTCTCCAAGTTCTGGGCAAGACGCCAGGCAACGAAGTTCAACGGCGTATCTTATGTAACACAGAGAGGTGCCGCAGCTTCACTCTCCGGCAAGGGTTTGGAAGACTGCAAGGCAAACATCGCTTATTACAAGCGCAACGCAGCTGCACTTGCTGAGGTATTTACCGGGAAGGGCATCTACTTCACAGGCGGCGTGAACTCTCCTTACATCTGGCTCAAGTGTCCTGATAACATGGGCGGCTGGGAGTTCTTCGACATGATCCTTAACCGCTTCGGCATCGTAGGCACACCGGGCGAAGGATTCGGCGAGAACGGAGCAGGCTACTTCCGCCTTACGGCTTTCGGCTCTTACGAGAACACATTGAAGGCCTGCGAATTCTTCAAGACACTGTAAGCTCCGCGCATAATACAAGCTCATTAAGACTGCTGCACTGCGGCAGTCTTTTTTTGTCCCATTAATAGAAGCGCACCTTTGTTATAATGCAAGTAAATAAGATATGGACGGATAAGATTATGGCTAAGAAGACTACTTTTTTCTGCAAGGAATGCGGTTATGAGACATCAGGCTGGATGGGCAAGTGCCCTGCCTGCGGCATGTTCAACACCTTTGTCGAGGCTCCTTCCGAGAAGGCTCCTGCCAAGGCGAAGACTGATTCGCCCGCATTTACAGCCAACCAGTATTCATGGACGGATTCCGCTGTTACCGTAAGGCTGAGCGAAGCCGGAAAAGAGAATTACAAGAGACATTCGACAGGGATACCCAGCCTTGATGTTCTCTTCGGAGGCGGGATCACCGAAGGCTCCGTAACGCTTGTCGCAGGCGAGCCCGGCATCGGCAAGTCCACTATCCTAATGCAGCTTGCGGATTCCTATAAGGCTGACGGCGAAGTCCTCTATATCTCAGGCGAGGAATCCCCTGCACAGATCGGAATGAGAGCTTCAAGACTCAAGATCAAGCGTGACATCCTTGTATGCGGCGAGACGAGATTTGAGGCTATCGCAGAACAGCTTAAGACACATAAGCCATGCCTTGCGATAATCGATTCCATCCAGACGCTCTACTCCGAACAGGTTGCCGGAACTCCGGGCGGCGTAGCACAGATAAGGGAAGTTGCCGCAGGACTCATCCGTATCGCGAAGACGAATAACATTACGATAATAATGGTCGGCCACATCGCTAAGGACGGATCCATTGCAGGTCCGAAGACGATCGAGCATATGGTCGATACGGTACTGGGATTTGAGGGTGACGCTACAGGCGGATACCGCATTATCAGATCGGCGAAGAACAGATTCGGAAGATCCAATGAGATATGCTTTTTCGAGATGGGCGAACAGGGACTTATCCCGGTAGACAGTTCGAAGGCCCTGCTCGTTGCAGGAAGACCGCTTAACAGCCCCGGATCGGTACTTACTTCCACTCTCGAAGGCAACGATGCGCTGACTATCGAAGTTCAGGCGCTCTGCACCGAGAGCGTTTATCCCAATCCGCAGAGAATGACATCCGGTCCCGAGAGAGGCAGAGTCCTCATGCTCCTTGCAGTATGCGAGAAGCTCTTAAAGCTCGGCTTAACTTCAAAGGACTGCTTCGTAAATGTTATCGGAGGCCTTAAGGTATCTGACCCTGCAACTGATCTTGCCGTCTGCATGGCAACCGTATCCTCCGCAAGAGGTGTCAGCGTCAAGCCCAACACCCTGATACTAGGAGAGGTCGGACTGTCAGGCGAGATCAGGCCTGTTTCCAGGATCCTTAAGAGATGCCTTGCTTCCGCAAGACTCGGCATAACTACGGTAGTCCTTCCGGGCAGCTCGAAGGACGCTCTTGAGAAGGAACTTGCCAATGCATCATCAGAAGTCTTCGCAGGCAATCCCGTGCCGGAATTCATATATGCGGATAACCTGAAGGAAGCAGCTGATATACTGTTCTCATAACAGGAGGTGATCTTATGAACCGCAAATGTTATTTTCTGATACCGGCCGCAGGAAGCGGCACGCGTATGGGCGCAGGACAGCCCAAGCTCATGAGGAATGTCGAAGGACGCCCGGTGATCTTAAGGACTCTGGGTGCGGTCGCTGACGTCGCGAGATGCAATTATGCAGACATGGATTATAAGATCGTCCTCGTTACGACAAATGACCTCCTCGGCATTTTGCAGGCAATGTGCGCAGAGTATTTCCCTGACCTCAATATCGTTTTCACTCTCGGCGGAAATACAAGAACGGAATCAGTATCCAAGGGACTTAACATGATCAATGATGCAGACGACGATGACCTTGTTCTTGTCCACGACGGTGCGCGCTGCCTCGTTACTTCTGAAGAGATAACGGCATGCATCGACGGGCTTAAGGACCATCAGGTATGCGCATCCGCGGTTCCCGTCAAGAATACATTGAAGGAAGTCGATATATTGCCTTCAGGCGAAGTAAAGGTTATAAGCACGCCTGACAGATCGAAGTTCTATGAGATACTTACTCCCCAGGGATTTAAGTTCAAAGACATTGAGACATGCTACATGAAGGCGACTGATGACGGCATCTCTGCTACAGATGACACAGCGCTTGCTACCATCTACGGCCTTGAAGTTTATCTTACAAAGGGACTTTATTCGAACCTGAAGATCACGACTCCTGAAGACATCGCGATAGCATCGGAGATCGTAAGATCCAGAGGCGAGAGCGAACCGTTCCACGATTAAAACAAAAAGCCCGCTTGTGAAGCGGGCTTATTAATTCAGATTTCTTTTGTAAATGTCAGGATGCAGAACACCTGTATCCCTTCGCCTTTTCCGAATCCCGTAAGGCCTTCTCCGGTCGTAGCCGTAATGCCGACTGAAGATGCGGGGATCCCCAGTATCTTTCCTACCGATTCCTTCATCCCGGGAATGTGGGGCATGAGCTTGGGGCGCAGGCACTCGATGGTGACAGAGCAGTGAATGATCTTACCGCCGGTAAGATACTCGAGAGCTTTCTCAAGATAAACCGAGCTGTCCTTTACGCCCTTCTCGAGGCAGATCTTGTCTGCTTCGCCGCCAAGGATATTAACGCCGGTAAAGCCGGATATGGCATTCGTTATCGCATGATAAACGACGTCACCGTCGCTGTTGGCTTCGATGGGTCTGTCGAACGGGATGTCGATCCCGCCAAGCCTGATCAGGGTATCACCGCAAGGCTCGCCGAATCTGTGGCTGTCCTGACCGATCGTACTGATAGAAACAATATTTCCCATAAGAATCCACCTTTATGTTATGCCGTTTTCATGAAGCCATGATAACACATCGTTAATTGTCCAATACTCACGCGCGGCTCCGCCGAAGACTTTGTCAGACTGGCCTTTTCTTATAAGGACAAATTCAGGAACAGCTTCGATCTCATATTTGCCCATGAGATCCTTATACTCCATAGCATCGAGCATCAGGACACAGAGCTTGCCGTTGTAGCTTGCAGCAATGTCTTCCACTGCTGCGGTGACCTGCGCGCTCCTGTTATCCATGGAACTGTAGAAATAGATGAGGATCGTGAGACCGGAAGCCTTGAGCCCTTCAAAGTCCGTAACCTTGCGGTACTGGATCCCGTAGAGAGGACTGCCGTCTTCGTCTGTCTCGTCTTCTATCCTTTCATAGACCATGCATATTGCAGGATCGCTGTATGAATAATCGCCCAGATATTCCATGAGCGGATCTGTCTCCTTGGGCTTGGAGCAGCCGCAAAGGAAAACCATCAGGACCGCTGCTGCGGCAATTAACGTCAGATATCCGGTCTTCACTTCTCGATGAGTTCTGCGATCATGTCGACAGTGCCGGAAAGAAGATCCGGACTGACCTTTTCCGCGTTGCCTGAGTCAACAAGCTTGGTAACTTCAGGATCCAACGGAAGCTTGTCTGTTACCTTTGAGCCAATCTCTGCAGCGGACTTCTCGATCGTGGAGCCGTCACCGTAAAGCCTGATCTCGTCACCGCAGTGAGGGCACTTGATGTAGCTCATATTTTCGACCATGCCAAGAACAGGGACCTTCATCATGGATGCCATGTTCCTTGCCTTGTTGACGATCATGGAAACCAGATCCTGACTTGTTGCGACAAGGATGATGCCGTCGACAGGCATGGACTGGAATACGGTAAGCGGAACATCTCCTGTTCCCGGAGGCATGTCGATGAGAAGAACATCGAGGGTCTCCCAATTTGTCTGGCCCCAGAACTGCTTCAGGAGCGAAGAAAGGACAGGGCCTCTCCAGATGACCGGTGCTTCCTTGTTCTCGAGCACGAGGTTGACACTGACAGCTTTGATCCCCGTCTTTGTCTCTGCGGGAACGATGAGCTGGTCGTCAGTACCTCTGAGGTTTTCCGTAAGACCAAAAGACTGGGGGATCGAAGGACCCGTGATGTCGGCGTCCATGATGCCTACTCTATAGCCTTTTCTCGCGAGCTGTACTGCGAGAACTGATGTAACGAATGACTTGCCTACGCCGCCCTTGCCGCTTGCGACACCGATAACGGTCTTGATTGATGAGCCCTTCGCAAGAGGATCTTTTTGGATCCCGTTAGCTGACGGACATGAATCCTGCGATGTGCAGCCGCTCTTTGACGGACAAGTATCACATGCTGATGACATAATATGCCTCCTTATGTTTTGACGCGCCTATTATAGTTAACGCTTACTCTTTTTTCAAAGACTGTTCTTCTTCGTCGATCTCGAAGATCTCGTCGCTGCCGCTTTCCGTTCTCTTCTTGATGAATCTCATCACAGCGGCACCGGCATCACTTGATCTCACCATAACAACATTTACGAGACGTTTCTCGTTCTTTTTGAATGAACTTATGAGAGAACCCACGGTATTTGCAGCCTGCGCCTTGGCGAGCCTTAAGCTCTCCTTCTCGGCTTCGGTGAACTGGTTTGCAAAGGCCTTTTCCTCTGCCCTGTGCTGGGCAGCAAGTTCCCTTTCCTGACGGCGGTTCTCATCTATCAGCTTTCTGTATTGCTCGTAGTGATTTCTTGTAGGTTCGCTTACGGTAACGATAGTGTCTACGGCACCGTAGATCTGTGAACCGATAAGGTCTGATACGACCTTTGTGCCGGATACGACCTTTTCCATCGCTTCGAACTTCTTCTTGAATCCGACGATCGTTATGATCGTGGTTACCAGGTCCGTAACCAGAACAACTGTGAAGAAGACGAGCACACCGATCCTCACCGGATAACTGATGAGGTTGATGAGATGCTTTACGAGCGGGTGAAGGACATAGATGCCGAGCGAAGCTGCAATGCCCCAGTAGATATAGAATCTCAAGCAGATATAGCCTCTGAAGTTGAGCTTATACTCGGAATAATCCCACCAGCGCATATGGAAGGCGTGATAGAGGATAACACCTGCAATGAGCTCCACGATCGTACATGCGGCGGCCATGCCGAAGAATATGATGAAGAAGTTATTGCTCAGCGGTTCGAAGATCCAGATCGCGGCATAAAAGCCGAGTCCGTAGACGGGACAAAGAGGACCTGCCAGAAAGCCCCTGTTGATGAACTTTCCTTCGGTGATCCCATAGTAGATGACTTCGACTACCCAGCCGACAAAACTGTAGATGAAGAACATCAGGTAGGATTCTATAAACGGATACGGTAAGCTCATTCTTTTCGCGACCTCATGACTCTGTATCCGCCGTCGATCGACAGCGTCTCGCAATTGCCGAAGAGCTCTTTCATCTTATCCATGGTTGAAGGTGCGCCCTGCTTGCGCTGCAGGACGACATAGAGATATCCGCCCGGATTAAGGACATCGTAAGCCTGCTCGTAGAAGCCGAACACAGTCTTCTTGCCTGCTCTTACCGGGGGATTTGTAGCGACGATGTCAAAGCGTTCGTCTCTTACGCCGAACAGGATGTCACTTGACATGAATCTGCAGTTTACGCCGTTGTTTATCGCGTTCTCTCTTGCGAGAGCGACCGCCCTTGAATTGATGTCGACACCTGTTACATCGAAGGCCATAAAGCATGACTTGATAACGATCCCGACGATGCCTACGCCGCATCCGAGGTCTACAAAGCGTTCCATCTTAGGACCTCTGGACTTGATGTCCTTAACAATGGTGTCGATCAAAAGATTTGTTCCGAAGTCGACTTCCTTCCTCGAGAAGACCGAAGAATCCGTGGAGAATTCAAAGTTGATCCCGTTCATTCTGTAAGGGATCACTTTGCGGTCTGAGGGAGTTGTCGGATTTGGGTCAAAATATTGTGTCATGGTAATTTACTCTTTAATCCTGTCTTTTCGATCACTGCTACGAGGGGCAGTCCCAATACTACTAATACGGCAGCTTCTCCGCCTGCAACAGAGAGCATGGTGAGAACTACTTCCTGCCATGTTACGGTATCAAACAAAAGGAACGGGAGATATCCTCCGACGATAAGTCCGTTGCAGACAACCGGCGGGATAATGCCGAGCCACTTGTTCTTCTTGCCGATGAGATAAGAGAGATAACCTGCAAGGAGCGTGGCTATCGTACCTCCGATGATATCGACAGGACCCAGATTGTCGGGATTTAAGAGGTTCGAGATAAGGCATCCCAAAGTAACACCGGGGATCATGCCCCATGAGAAGATCGGGAATACCGTCATGACCTCAGAGATCCTTGCCTGGATCGGTCCGTATGATATCGGTGCAAGGAAATACGTAAGCACCACATAGAGCGCTGCAACGATACCGTTGAAGACGATAAATCTTATGAGTTTTCTGTTCCTAGCCTGTTTTGATATAGTGTCCGTCATAATCACATCATAGAACGAATCGTATCGTTTATCTGGCATATCCTGACAGTCCTGCTCCACGGCATCTCAGGTGCCTGGATAAGGCCCTTTGAAATGGCATTGGCGCATGATTCGAATTCGTAAACATACCCCTTTAAGTAATTCTTGTCTGCTTCTGCTTCATCCAGCATCACGTCGTCTGCCGAATACAGCGTGATCTTTCTGTAATTGTTGATGTTGGTAAACCTGATCTTGCCTCTCTCACCGGTTACAACGCCGTCCTTATCGGTGTTGGCACACATCGTAACATAGAAGTTGCCGAGGATGGCGCCGTCATCGGTCTCAAGGGAATATGTCGTATCGCGGTCGATCCCGGATGAGTCTTTCCTTGCGAAAACCCTGGATACCTTAATGTCATCACCCATAAAAGAGAGTGCGAAGTTCGTTGTATATACACCGAGGTCCAAGTAGCTTCCGCCACCTAATACCGTGCTGTTGAGTCTCGGAACACTCTCAATGTCGTATCCGAGGTTTGCCGTCACGTACTTGATCTGTCCTATCCTTCCCTTCTCGATCCATTCAAGGGCTTTCTTATGAAGAGGAAGATAAGATGTCCACATTGCCTCTGCAACAAACACGCCTCTGTTCTTGGCTTCGAAGAAGATGCTGTCAGCTTCGGCCCTGCTCATTGCAAAGGGCTTCTCGATAAGAACATTCTTATACTCCTTGATGCACATTATCGCGTGTTCGTAGTGATATGTGTTGGGAGTCGCAATATAGATAAGATCGATATCAGGAGACTTGGCAAGCTTCTCATAACCGGTAAAAACCTTTGCATCAGGACAGTGAGCAGCGGCAAACTTCTTTGCCTTCGCTCTTTCTCTTGATGCGACGCCTTCGATCCTGACCTTCCTGTTGCCTTTAAGGCTGTCACAGATCTTCGCGGCGATCACACCGCAACCTAATATACCGACTCTAAGCATATATAGACCTCTAAATTATAATATTTAAGCAACTTCCTAATTGTATTGAGGGTTAAGAGGTGTGTCAATCTATGAATTGAACAAGCCTTGTCTTATAGACAACAGTGCTTTCTTGTTTTATTTTTATTGCTGAAGATTTCGAAAAGAGAACGGCCGTGACTATCAAATTTCTTAACAGGTTATCACCAAGAAAGAGAGGCATAATATACCTTCTTCTGTCGTCATTCTCTTTCGCCTGCATGGCTCTGTTCATTAATCTCGCAGGAGAAATGCCGGTATTCCAGAAGGCTTTTTTCAGAAACCTTGTAGCGATCGTAATGTCTTACATAATCCTCGCGAGGTCTCCCGAGAAGTTCAAGATAAAGAAGAGCACCCTGCCTTACCTCTTCATGCGCGCGGGCTTCGGTACGATAGGCGTTCTTGCAAATTTCTATGCGATCTCGACGGCCAACATGTCTGATGCCATGATGCTCAACAAGCTCTCGCCGTTCTTTGCAATGCTTACTTCCATAATAGTCCTCAAGGAAGCTGCCGACGGCTTCCAGTGGGCGGCGATCCTGACAGCCATTGCAGGCGCCGTATTCGTCGTAAAGCCGTCATTTATATTCGGCACCTTAGGCGTAAGCGGTGATTCGGTCTTCCCTCTTGTAATCGCTCTTATCGGCGGGATCTGTGCAGGCATTGCCTACGCATTCCTCCGCAAGGCCACGGTCAAAGGCGAGCGCGGTATCGTCGTAGTCGCATTCTTTTCGACGTTCTCGTGCATAGCACTGATACCGTTCATCATCTTCACATATCAGCCCATCACATGGCTCCAGTTCTTCTACTGCTGCATGACGGGCGTTGCTGCATGCCTCGGCCAGATATTCATCACATCGGCCTATGCTGCATGTCCTGCGAAGGAAATATCGATATACGACTATTCGACCGTAATCTTTACGGCCTTGCTGGGTCTTGTCTTCTTAGGTGAGATCCCTGATTTCTTAAGCATCATAGGATACGCGATCATCATCGGCGCATCCGTCATGAACTATCTTTACAACAACAATTACTTAAGATTTAAGAAATCCTGAACGTCCTTTAACGACGGCAGGATAACGTCCGCTAAGCTCTTCATCTCATCATCGGGCTGAATGATATCAGGGACCATGATCGTATAAAGCCCTGATGCCCTGCAAGACCTCACACCGTTAAATGAATCCTCAAGTCCGACGCCTTCAGAAGGCTTTATTCCGAGCGCATCGCATGCCAGAAGGAATATCTCGGGATCGGGCTTGGATTTAGTAACCTGGTCTCCGCATATACAGGCATCGAAAAAGGGCAGCGCGCCGAGCACTTCCATCTGTGAAGTCACTTCCTCCCTGGTGGAAGATGATGCAATGGCGGTCTTCATTCCGGCATTCTTCATCGCGGTGAGGAGTTCTATGGTATGTGGCTTTAACGGCACCTTTCCCTGTGCTGCCAGATCGTTGTAAATGGCTCTGAGCTCTCTTTCATAGGGTTCGCCGGGCTCTCCGTATCTTCTCCTGAATTCATCAACGGTAGCCTTCTTATTCTTTCCGATGACGCTTATTCCGTAATCGCGGATACCGTCAAAACCATACTTGGCGCCGATCTGCTCCCAAATGGAAAGGACTGTCCTTTCTGAATCAAGGATCAGTCCGTCCATATCAAATATTGCTGCTTTAAAAGTCCTGTCGAGCTTATCCATCAGACCTCCATTGTTCCTTCGAAGACCTTGTCGCAGTTACCTGTCATGAATACTGCTTCGTCTGTGTATCTGATGATCAGGTCTCCGCCCTTAAGGATTACCCTGATGTCTTCGCCCTTTCTGCAGAAGCCGTTCTCACAGGCTGCCACGACCGTTGCACATGCACCTGTACCGCAGGCCATAGTCTCGCCCGAGCCTCTCTCCCATACTCTCATCTTGAGCGTATGGTCGTCGATTACTTTGACGAACTCGGTGTTGACTCTTTCAGGGAAGATGTCTGTCGAATATTCGAACTTGGGACCGATCGTATTCAGATCCAGAACATCAACACGGTCAGTGAATACAACGGCATGAGGGTTGCCCATGGATACAGCCGTAATATTATATTGATCGCCGTCTATATTTACCGGAACATTGATCGCTGTGTCACCCGGGAGCGTGCACGGGATCTTCGGCGGATTGAGTTCCGCCTTGCCCATGTCGACCTTTACTCTTACTACGACACCGCCGGAGGTCATGAGCTCTAAGGACTTGATGCCGCTCTTGGTCTCGATCTTCATGTGTCTCTTTTTGTGGCCGCGTTCATCGTACATGTACTTTGCAACGCACCTGATCGCGTTGCCGCACATCATGCCTTCAGAACCGTCGAGATTGAACATTATCATGCGGCAGTCAGCGACCTTGGAAGGAGCGATGAGTACGATACCGTCACCGCCTACGCCGAAGTGTCTGTCACTCATATAGACGGAGAGTGATTCAGGTGAAGATACCATGTTCTCCATGCAGTCGATATAGATGTAATCGTTGCCGCAACCCTGCATCTTCGTGAAGCTGATCTTACGACGCTTGTCACGCATGTTGTTGATGTCTACGAGCTCTGTATTGATCTCTGAGAAGTGGCTCATAAGTGAGTCTGCAAGAGCATCTGCGGTATCAACAGCCGTAAGGCAGGGGATTCCGAGCATGACGGCTCTTCTTCTGAGCTTAACGGAGTCTCTTGCAGGAAGTCTTCCCTTTGCGGATGTGGAGATGATGTAGTTGATCTTGCCGCTCTCAAGAAGCGTCATCGTGTTGTTCTCATCAGATTCATGGATCTTGGATACCGCAGTAACCTCCATGCCGGCCTGTCTTAATGCATCAGCCGTGCCGTGGGTTGCATAGAGCTTGAAGCCCATCGAATCGAACTTCTTCGCGATCTCGACGATCTCCATCTTGTCGGAATTCCTTACAGTGATGAATACACCGCCGCGCTTGTACATCTTATAGCCTGCTGCTACAAGGCCCTTGTAAAGTGCTTCTGAAAGGTTTCTGCCGACGCCTAAGACTTCGCCCGTAGACTTCATCTCAGGTCCTAACTGTGTATCTACATCCGTAAGCTTTTCGAATGAGAATACGGGAACCTTGACCGCAGTATAAGGAGACTGTCTGTAGAATCCCGTGCCGTAATCCATGTCAGCAAGAGGTGTGCCGAGGCTTACTTCGATCGCAACGTCAACCATCGGAATGCCCGTGACCTTGCTCATGTAAGGAACGGTTCTTGAAGCTCTCGGGTTGACCTCGATAACATAGATCCTGTTGTCCTTTACGATGTACTGGATATTAACGATTCCTGTCGACTTAAGGCCGTCGCAGAGTGCGATCGTTGTATCCGTGAGTTTCTTATACATATCGTCGTAGATATGCTTTGCAGGATACATCGCGATGGAGTCACCGGAGTGGATCCCGGCACGCTCGACGTGCTCCATGAGGCCCGGGATAAGGACATCCTTGCCGTCGTAGATAGCGTCCACCTCGATCTCCCTGCCCTGGATGTATTTGTCGATGAGAACAGGATTCTCGATGCCCTGGGCTAAGATGATCTTCATGTACTCGTTAACGTCCTCGTCGTTGAAGGCGATGATCATGTTCTGACCGCCAAGAACGTAGGAAGGTCTTAAGAGCACCGGATATTCAAGTGTATTTGCAGCCTTCAGGGCTTCATCCAATGTGAGCACCGAGAAGCCCTTTGGTCTTGCGATACCGAGGCGCTCCAGGAGCTCATCGAATCTCTCACGGTCTTCTGCCATGTCGATCGAATCAGCAGATGTACCGATGATGTTGATGTTGTTCTCGGATAATGTCTTCGTAAGCTTGATGGCAGTCTGGCCGCCGAATGCGACTACAACGCCGAACGGCTTTTCCTGATGAACGATGTTCATTACGTCTTCAGGTGTCAGAGGCTCGAAATAAAGCCTGTCGCCGGTATCGAAGTCTGTGGATACCGTCTCAGGATTGTTGTTTACGATGACTACCCTGTAGCCTAAATCGCGGAGAGCATGTACACAGTGAACGGCAGCATAGTCGAACTCGATTCCCTGGCCGATACGGATCGGGCCTGAACCGAATACGATAACTGTCTGCTTATCCTTGTCGCCTGCCTTCTCGAAATCAGCTTCATTCTCGCCGCCTTCTTCAGGTCTGTTGAATGTAGCGTAGAAGTAAGGCGTGTGCGCTTCGAACTCGCCTGCGCATGTATCGACCATCTTGAATGTCGGCTTGAGCTCGTAAGTTACGGGCTTTCCGGTGATCCTTGCGATCGCCTTGTCGGTGAAGCCGAGCTTTTTTGCCTTTACGTATTCATCGAAAGAGATGTCTCTTCCGGAGATCTCCTTTTCGAATTCGACAAGGTTCCTGATCTTTGCGAGGAACCACATGTCGATCTTGGTCTCTTTATTGATCTCCTCAATCTCAACGCCTCTTCTGATCGCTTCAGCGACATAGAAGAGCCTCTCGTCCGTAGGTGTTACGCAGCGTTCCATGAGGTCTTCGTCTGCGACTTCCTCCATCTTCTTTAAGTGGAGTGTGTCAGCTGAGATCTCTGCACCTCTTACGGCCTTCATTAGAGCGCTCTCAAACGAATCGGAGATCGCCATGACTTCGCCTGTTGCCTTCATCTGTGTGCCGAGATTTCTCTTGGCATATACGAACTTGTCGAAAGGCCACTTCGGATATTTGACTGCAACATAGTCCAGTGCAGGCTCGAAAGCCGCATATGTATGGCCTGTTACGGCGTTAACGATCTCGTGGAGTCTGTAACCGATAGCAATCTTAGTTGCAACTTTTGCGATCGGATAACCCGTTGCCTTTGAAGCAAGAGCAGATGATCTTGAAACTCTCGGATTAACCTCGATTACCGCATATTCGAATGAGTTCGGATTAAGTGCGAACTGGCAGTTGCATCCGCCTTCGACGCCCAAAGCTTCGATGATGTTGAGCGAAGCTGTCCTCAGCATCTGATACTCTTTATCTGAGAGCGTTACGGCAGGAGCGATTACGATCGAATCACCCGTATGGACGCCGACCGGGTCTAAGTTCTCCATCGAGCAGACCGTGATGACGTTGCCGTCCTTATCTCTTATTACTTCGAACTCGATCTCTTTCCAGCCGGCAATTCCGCGCTCAACTAATATCTGTGTAATAGGCGACAGGGCAAGACCGTTTCTTGCGATCTCGTGGAGTTCATCCTTGTCTTTTGCGATACCGCCGCCTGTGCCTCCCAATGTGAAGGCAGGTCTTACGATGACCGGGTAACCGATCTCATCTGCAAATGCGAGAGCATCCTCTACTGTCGTAACGACCTTTGAAGGAATGCAGGGCTGGCCTATTGCCTCCATCGTATCCTTGAACATCTGACGGTCTTCGGCCTTGTCGATACACTCGGGTGAAGATCCCAGGAGCTTAACGCCGTGGGATTCAAGGAAGCCTTCCTTGGCAAGCTGCATGCAGAGTGTGAGAGCTGTCTGTCCGCCGAGTCCCGAGAGGATCGAATCGGGCTTTTCAGTCTCGATTATTCTCTTGACCGTAGTAAGCGTAAGGGGTTCGATGTAGATCTTATCTGCCATCGATTTGTCTGTCATGATGGTAGCAGGATTCGAGTTGAGGAGTACGATCTCGATGCCGTCTTCTCTTAAAGCTCTGCAGGCCTGTGTTCCTGCGTAGTCGAACTCTGCGGCCTGGCCGATCACGATAGGGCCTGAACCGATAACAAGGACTTTACGTATAGTTTTATCAAGCGGCATATTATTTCTCCTCCCTGTTTTCCATCATGCTTATAAAATCATCAAAAAGAAATTCCGTATCCTTAGGTCCTCCGCATGCTTCCGGGTGGAACTGCACAGAATATGCGGGCTTATCGAGATACCTTATTCCTTCGTTTGTTCCGTCGTTTACGTTAACGAACAATTCCTTCGCGATCACGGGATCGATCGAATTGCTCTCGACCTGATATCCGTGGTTCTGTGATGTGATGTAGACTCTTCCGGTCTCAAGATTCTTTACCGGGTGATTTGCACCTCTGTGGCCGTACTTGAGCTTGGATGTCTTAAAGCCGTGAGCTAATGCCAGGATCTGATGTCCTAAGCAGATTCCCATGATCGGGATCCCCGAATCCTTCAAGACCTTCATGGTCTCTATTGCCTTGGTGTTGTCCTCAGGGTCTCCGGGACCGTTAGAGAGGAAGATTCCGTCGGGTGCTATCTCCATTACCTTTGCCGCATCAGTGTCTGCGGGAAGGAGATGGACTTCGCATGATCTTTTCGCGAGCTCTCTTGCGATATTGTTCTTGATGCCGAAGTCGAACATGGCAACCTTGAACTTAACTTCACCTTCAGGTGATACGATGGTCTCTTCGGGAGTTGTTACCTCTTCAACGGGATCCTTGATCTTATATGCTTTAATCTCATCTAAGGTGAACTCGTCAGGACGGTCGCAGATAGCACCGTTCATCGTACCTGATTCTCTCAGGCACTTTGTAAGCGCTCTTGTGTCGATGCCCTTAAGCCCCGGGATGCCCTGCTCTTTAAGGAAAGTATCAAGGTCTTTCTCGCATCTGAAGTTGGAAGGAAGGTCGCATACTTCTCTTACGATATAGCCTGAGACATTTATTTTCGAGCTCTCCATATCGGGAGTGATTATTCCGTAGTTGCCTATCAGGGGGAATGTCTGGACTACAGCCTGCCCTTTATAGCTCGGATCGGTCAGCGTCTCTAAATAAGCTGTCATCGCGGTAGTAAAAACTATCTCTGAAATGACGCTGCCTGAAGCACCCATTGCTTCGCCTTCGTAAACGTTGCCGTTCTCCAGTACCAGATAACGTTTCATATCATCATGCCCCCTTTTATAAAAAAGGCTTTTCCGTTGAAAGAAAAGCCTTAAAAATCAAATCATCCGAGAAGGATCTTGCGCACCATGCTCATCATCTGTTCCTTCTCGATAACATCCTTATGCCTTACTTCAAGAGACGGTAATTCCGAAATGGACTGAGGAACCTCAAGTCCGCTCTCTTCGGCAAGTTCGGCAATGATATCGGGTATGGACTTGTTATCGGAATACCCTGCTCCTCTCAAAGCGTCCATGACAGCCGGTGCGAACTTGAACGGGGATGCCGTAGAAGCAAATACCGTCTTGCTCTCATCGCCTGACCTGGTGTGATATCTGCCGTAGATGTTAAATCCTACTGCCGTGTGAGGATCGATAACGTGATCCGTGCGGTCATAGACTTCAAGAATGGTCTTCGATACGCCGGTCTCGTCTGCAAAACCTCCGACAAAGAGTCTCTGCAGAGACTTCAATGTGTCTTTGTCGACACTGTACTTGCCCTTCTCGAAAAGGTCATTCATCCATTCAGTTACCTTCTTATAATCCATGTCAGTGATCTCGAAAAGAAGTCTCTCAAGATTTGAAGAGATAAGGATATCCATTGAAGGTGATGTCGTCTTATAGAACTCTCTGTTGCGGTCGTAGATGCCGCTTGAGAAAAAGTCGCAGAGGACCTTATTGCGGTTGGAAGCACAGATAAGCTTTCTTACCGGAATGCCCATCTGCTTTGCGAACCATGCAGCAAGGATATTACCGAAGTTGCCCGTAGGAACAACGATATTGAAGGACTCTGTGAGGTCCATCTTTCCTTTTCTGATGAGTTCAACATAAGAATAAACGTAGTATGCGATCTGCGGAGCAAGTCTTCCCCAGTTAATGGAGTTTGCAGATGAGAGCATAACGTCATGCTCATCAAGAGTGATCGCAAATTCCATGTCGCCGAAGATCCTCTTAACGCCTGTCTGAGCATCATCAAAGCAGCCGTTGACTGCGATTACATGTGTATTGGATCCGCCCGTCGTTGTCATCTGGAGCTTCTGAGCCTCAGAAACGCCGCCTGTCGGATAGAATACGATGATCTCAGTTCCGGGAAGATCCTTAAAGCCCTCAAGTGCAGCCTTACCCGTGTCACCCGAAGTAGCAGTAAGGATGCAGATCTTCTTATTTGTACCTGTCTTCTTTGCGGAAGCGGTCATAAGATGGGGAAGAAGCTGGAGCGCTACGTCCTTAAATGCGCACGTAGGTCCGTGCCAGAGCTCCAAGATATATTCCCTGTCGTTATATTCGTTCATCTGAACGAGAGGAACGGGGTTCTCGCCCCACTTCTCTTCAGCA
>Ga0310695_10001216_pt1 | contig 62018 bp, 52 predicted proteins | sample RumenRJG_04DNA_FD_203882 | JGI IMG/M metagenome (GOLD analysis project Ga0310695, IMG submission 203882) | Bovine rumen microbial communities from Lethbridge, Alberta, Canada - RJG_04 (v2) (version 2) | ecosystem: Host-associated > Mammals > Digestive system > Stomach > Rumen | place: Canada... | reverse complement strand
GCAATGGTGATAGTGCCACCATTCTTAATCTTGTTCTTCCACTCGTCAGTCTTGTAGGCAGCAAGCACGCTATACACATAGATGGTGCCCGATGCGTCCGTAAGGTCGAAGCTGCAATAAGTAGGATTGAACTTAGATACCGTACCGGTGAGCTTGTAGTACGTACTCTTGTCTGCAAGCTGGATGAATTCCGCAACGGTCTTGGCCTCAGCTTTGCTGTAGTCTTCGTCGCCACCTTCACCATCCGAATATTCAAGGATGGCGGCGTTTACAACCTCATGTTGTTCCTTGGAAGCATAATACTCATACTTACCGGCAATGGTGATAGTGCCACCATTCTTAATCTTGTTCTTCCATTCATCCGTCTTGTAGGCATCCAGTACACTGAACACATAGATGGTGCCAGAGTCGTCCGTGAGATCAAAACTGCAATAGGTTTTATTGAATTTGGAGACCTTACCAGTGAGTTTATAGTATTTCGTCTCATCCGCGAGCTGAATGAATTCCGCAACGGTCTTTGCTTCAGCTTTGGTATAGTCATCGTCACCGGGCGCGCCACCTTCGCTCTTGCCGTTGAGGCTATAGATGAAGCTACCGCCCTTGCTCACGGTTTCAGGAGTATTGCCCTTGAAGTTAACCACTTTACCGCAGATAATCACTTCATCGCCTTCCTTAACATCGGTGTCGCCGCTCTTCCACTTACGGTTGCCCAAATAATAAGTTTGGTATACATAGAAGCTCTCGCCACCGTCTTCATCGACAACGTAGAATGTTGCATTGCCATAGGTGCTGCTAGCTTCGAAGGTGGTGGTCACCTTGGATATCTTGCCCTGGAAGAAGACATTGTTCTCGCTGGCCTGATCGGCAGGGAGGGAACGGGTATATTCCAAGACACCGGCCACATTGAACGGATTCTCCAGGGTACCGTCACCGTTGTCAATCTCTCCTTCCGGACCGGCCTGGTTGATGGTGAGGCTGGTACGGGCGAAGCCGATGGTGAACACGATGGTGGCAGAACGGTTGTATTCCGCGTTCTGCGCGACAGTGATTTTAACAGGCTGGGCCTCTACTGCGGCCTTGCCGGAGGTTGCGCTGAGGGCGACCCAATCCGGGACACCGCTTACAGCCCAGTCACGGGTGGCCGTGACAGATACGGTCTGGGAGCCACCGGCGGCCTCAAACGCGAGCGTTGTTTGGTCCAAAGCCAGCTTGGCCGGGCCCAGGTCCACTTCTTTGTTACAGCCGACGAGCATTGCTGCGCCAGCTACAACTGCCATAAAGAGGTTTCTGAGTTTCATACGGTTATTTTTAAAATAGTTATTAATGCTTATGTGCTGAAATACAAATATACAACTTTTTTCCGTCTTACCAACAAAAAAGCCCGGGGCTCGGTGGAGCATCGGGCAAAGATGTGGGCATTTGCCGCAAAGAGTCAATCCATTGCGCTTTCCGCGAGCGCACGAAGGTCTTCAAGCGTAAGGGCGGACGCCATGTGGGTGCCTTCCAGCAGGGAGTCGGCCAGGTTGCGCTTCACCTTATGCAGGCGCAGAATCTTCTCTTCTATGGTATTGGCCGATATCAGGTGATATACGGTAACATCTTTTGTCTGGCCTATCCTGTAAGCACGGTCCGTGGCCTGCTGCTCTATGGCCGGGTTCCACCACGGGTCCAGGTGAACGACATAATTGGCACCGGTGAGATTGAGTCCGAGGCCCCCGGCCTTGAGGCTGATAAGAAACAGCGGCACTTCCCCTTCCTGAAACTCCTTGACAAGCGCATTACGTTTCCTGACCGGCGTGCTCCCGTCCAGATACAAATAAGGGATTCCGGCAACGTCCAGGGCCTGCGAAACCGTCTTCAGATAGGAGGTGAACTGGCTGAAAACCAGCGCCCGGTTCCCAGCCGCCACAATCTCTTCGGCCATATCGGCAAAATACGCGGCCTTGGAACTGCCACAGGCCGCCATTCTCAGCTTCGTTATCATGGCGAGGGCGTTCACGTCCATGGAATCCTGCTCTTCAAGTGCTTCCTGGGCACTTTGCCGCAGCATTTCATAAGAAGCCATTTCTTCTCCCGTGAGATTGATCATACGGACGATGTCCGTCTTTTCCGGAAGCTCGTCCAGGACATCGGCCTTGGTGCGGCGCAGCAGGAAAGGCTGAATGAGTTTTTTCAACGCCGCCTGACGCGCCCGGTCTCCATTCTTCTCAATGGGCGTAATGTAGCGTTGCGAGAACTGCTCATAGGAGCCCAGCATCCCCGGAAGCAGGAACTGCATCAGGTTCCACAGCTCCCCAAGGTGATTCTGGACAGGGGTTCCCGTAAGAATCACCCGGGCATCCGCCTGCAGGGACATGGCCGCGGCAGACATCTTGGTGCCGCGGTTTTTGATGGTATGCGCCTCGTCAAGGCAAGCCACATTCCACTTCACGGCCGACAAAACCTCCTGCCGGGAAACAAGCATGCCATAGGAGGCAAGCAGCACGTCGCCGCTTTTCAGGGCCGACAATTTCTTGTCCCCGGCAGCTGCAGGCCCCAGCACATGCGGCCTGAGCCCGGGAGTAAAGCGTTCCATTTCCGACTTCCAGTTAAGAACCACCGACGCCGGAGCCACTACGATGGACGGTCCCTCCTTCGCCCGCGAAAGTATCAGCGCCAGAGCCTGAACGGTCTTTCCAAGGCCCATGTCGTCGGCCAGACAGGCCCCGCCGCCCCAGGAGGTCAGACGGGACATGAAACGGAACCCTTCCGCCTGATAATCCCTAAGTTCGGCTTTCAATCCTTTGGGAACCTGCGGAACGGATGCCGCAGCCCGCTCAATTTTGGCCACCGTCTCCCTGAACGCCTTGTCCGTAGTAATGGAAAAGCCGGAAGAAAGAAGATCCGACAACGCTCCCGCCTGAAAGACGGAAACCCGGCTTTTACCCCGGCTTACCGCCGCCAGGCTCTCAAGCTTTTGGAGGCTCTTCTTCAGCGATTCCGAAAGTTTCACATACTGGCCGTCGCCGAGCGGCAGATACCGTCCGGCCATCCTGCTGTGGGACAGGATGTCCAGTATACGAGCGATGGCGATGGACTCCTCGCCTACCGTCACATCGCCTTCCATGTCAAACCAGCGTTCGCCCGAAGTCACTTCTATGGAGACTGCGCCAACGCTTCCCTTCAGCTTCAAGGACTCTCCCTCCGGCCACTCCAGGACCAGTTCCTCCCGGCCTGCGGCAAAGTCAAGAAGGTCCAGCATCTGCTCAAGGCCGATTGTCATGGTCCCCTCCCGCACGTCCTCCAACACGGCATCAAGGTTGTGCAGCGCCTGCGTTTCCTGCTTTACATCCCGTTTTACCTGATAGCGCTTTCCGCCGGAAGTGTCGTAGATGATTCTGTCTCCCTCGCCGGGAAAGAAGCTTTTGGTCCCGCCCCGGAGCGGTCGCACCATCACCTTCAAGTCAAAAGAGCCCCGCTGCGGAGTAACCCTTGCGATGAGCCTGCTGTCAGGGGCAGCTTCTTCAAGCGATGATCCGCCATCAAGAAGGTCCGAATGTATCTCCAGCACAGATGACAGCTGCGTAAGGAGACGGGCAAGGGCATCGGCCGATTCTTCCGGGAACATTCCCTTGGCGCACAGCATACTTGCGATTTCGTACTGGGTGGGCGAATATTTTATAACGATAAAATGCTCCGGTGCATCGCTTTTTATAATGTGTCCGCCTTTACGGTTCCCTTCGGAAATATTGGAAGAAAATGTGAAGCCCTTCTTGGTGTGTCCCACGTTGAGAAAAGGCTTCTCTTCATCCACTACGGCCTGCTGGTAAGGGGCGTATCGGCCCACATAAACCCTGTCTGTTCCGACAAGATACGGAAGAACGTCTTCCAGTGAGGCCCTGCTATAATACCCGTTGTCAAGATGCTTGGCGATATGACGGTCCATCTCGTCCATCCCCTCCACGTCTCCACTGCGGAACCTTGAAAGGGAAACGGACGCACCGGCCCCCCAGCCGCCGGTTTTAAGGCGCTTCTGCTGATGGATGTCCACATCTTTGTAGCGCACAAAGTAGCCTATCCTCACTTCACGGGGAGCCTCCGCTCCTGATTGGAAGGAAGACGGCCTGGTGAACTTCGCCATCATCTCATCTATGGTAATCTCCCATGTAGCCTTCCCCTTTACGGAGGATAGAAGCGGCTTGCCGCCATAGGTGAATTCGAGGACCTCCTTGTTCGGGATTTCCACATAAGGGGACATTTCATGACGGAGGATGGCCCATTCCGGAATGCGGGAATTTACGTCCGCTTCTTTCTCCCGCCACCGGACGCCAAAAAACGCAGCAAGGAGATTGGCGAGACGGTATGAGACGATGGAATTCCTCCCCACCGTATAAATGTCGGCCAGAGCCTGGGGCAGATATTTTCTGTCATTATCCGTATTGACATAATTGATGACCACCCTGGCCGCTATTCCCTCCGGCAAGGAAGAAGTTTCCTTCCTCAAGAACTGGTCCATCTTCTTGCGGGAGTCCGGGGTGTCGGACAGTTTCCAGCCAACGGCAAGGAAGAAATTCAGGACAATATCGTCAAAGACGTTCTTCACCTTCGCCTCCTTGTTCCTTATTTTAAGCGCCTTGGCAAAGCGTTCTTCGGCAAGGGCAAGATTCCTTTCGTATAGGGCCTTTACGGCATCGACGGCAAGGGCGTACTCAGTGGGGGTATTACCGGATGGGACAAACGGTTTCCCGGAAGCAAAGTAGTCAAGTGCCCGTAGCTTGTCCACCATGGCGTCACGGTCCCTGTCCCCGGTCCTTGACAGGACAAGGTTCTCATAATCAGCGAAACACCCCGTTGTCTGATTCATGATGTCCACCGCTAGAGCGTTGTCCAGAAGGAATGCAAAAGATTCCGGAGTAACGGCCAGGAAGACATCATGAAGAACAGGGTCCTGGAGTTTCCCTTTGAGGAGTTCCTCCCAGTCCACTTCTTCCAGGGCATCGCTCTTGAACAGCTTAAGGATACTGAGCGAATCTCCGCTATAATAGTACTCTGCAAGACGCCAGAAAGACAATGTGGTGGCATTGCGTTTCAGGTGCATGTGGTCAAAGACGCCCAGAAGTTCTTTCTCATGCTCCAGCATTTGGGCTGCAATGGGGAGAAAGCGGTTATAGTTGATTTCCGCAGAGGAACGCCAGCCCATGTAGTAGTCTTTGGTGAGGCCGGCACGCCTCAATTCCCAAGTCCATGCAATGACTTGGGTCTGATTGTAAGCAAACTCCCGGCAGAATGCGGCAAGGGATTTCTCAATGCCGTCATCGGCCATATAAGCGTAAAAATACAGCAGCAGGAGCTTGTCATTGTTGAGCCCGTAATTGTTTTTCGCACGTTTCATTTTCTGCTCGTCAAGTTTGTTCAAAGTTAGCAAGTTAGCCCGGGGCTCGGTGGAGCCTCGGGCTAACTTGCTATCGAACGATTATTGTCCCGCCATCATAGCATCAACCTCCTCCTTCAGCTTGGGAAGATCATTGATGACGATTTTCCACATGACATCGTCAGTAACGGCAGCATAATCATGAATCACACGATTTCGCGTTGCAATAATAGCACGAGAATACGAAATATTTATCTCTGGATGTTCTCTGACAATTCGATTGGTTGCCTCACCTATTATGCCAATATTCCGTTCAACAGCACGACGCAGCATCAGGTTCCGTTGATATTCATCATATTGTTTGGGAACTTGCTCAAAAAAAGAGTAAATCTCACTGATGGCCGTTTGAATATCGTACAAATTCGCCTTAAGACGCACGTCCATATATCAGCTGTTTTGTTTGATCCAACTCTGCCTTAAAATAAGGGTTTCTGATTGCGTTGTATTCTACCAAATCCACATCCCGCTGCAACAAATCCTCCAACGCAAATTTAAGGTCGAAATAATTGGTCCCGTATGCAATCGGATCAAGTTCACCCTTATCAAAAACGACAGTAAAATCCACATCGCTATTCTTGTTGAACCGGCGGGTAAGAACCGAGCCAAACACAAACAACTGCATCACTCTATGTTTCTCACAGAGAGCGACAATTTGGGCCATATTTCTTCTTATCAACTTCATCTCGATGCAAATATAAGCAACATTTCCGAGAATAAAAAAAAGCCCGGGGCTCGGTGGGAGCCTCGGGCTTGAAAAGAATCAGGATTAAAAATTAATCAGTCTGTGTTTGAGCCAAGCCCGTCGCTTGGCGGATGCTTTGTTCATCCACTCCTATTTCGCGCAGTTTCTTCGCAACAGCCGCCAAGGCGTTTGCTTCCCCTTCTGCACGTCCTTGCTCCAGGCCTTCCTTGAAGCCTTTTTGCTCGTGGTATTCACCGATGACCAGTTTTTCGTAGTCTGTAACCATGGCGTTGAGATATACTTTTAGTTGTTCCTCCTCAAATTGTTCCGTGCGTGCAATCTCGAAAATGGGCGCAAAATCGGATGCATCACGGGGGACTCCTGCAAATTTATACAAATTTCTGAAAAGATAGCACCATCGTTCCGCATTTGTTTGCGCCGCCTCCCATCCTTTTTGGAAGCGGGGCAGTTCCAGGTAGTAGAATTGAAGTTTGGAGGTCAGGACATCCTCCGGCCAGCGCTCGTCCATGAGGCGATACCTGAACAGGAAATCATCGGCCGGGACCGGCGTAGGATGAGCCCGTTCGTAATCGGCAACGCAAATGACGTACACCGTGTTCAGAATGTACTTTTTGTCCTTCCGCTTGATCTGGTTTTGGATGAGGGAGCAGCCGTAGAAGAGCAGGCGGTCGTCCATGTCCGACTCCGGGATTCGCTGCATCTCGCAGAGGAATTTCTCCTTGGTGGTTTTGTTGGTGCAGATGACATCGAAGACCGCGCGCTTTTCTTTCTCGCTGCGGACGGGGATTTCATTAGGCAGATACTCAAGGGTGTCCACGTGCACGGGGAGGATGTCGTTGAGGAGTTTAATCATGGCTTCCTCGTGCCCCAGGATGTACTTGAAGCTCCAGTCCACGCGGAAGTCCATGAAGGGGGCAATCTGGCTGGGGTTGTCCAGGAGTTCCTGCACGCGGGCGTCTAGCTCGGTGGGGGTGGCAAAGAGTTGTTTTTCTATTGCCGGGTCCAGTTTGTACGTTTTGTGTTTCATAGATGACAGGTTTAAAAATGGTCATCTGCAAAAATATACAAACAAGGGGGACATGGCAGGTAGAAACGTGAATATTTTCGGGTACTTTTCTACCGATTATAGTGAAACAGCAAAAAATTTTCTACCGACTTGTGCGCTGGGTATAGCGGCTGGTCGCTAAACGGCTGATTCTCAGATAGATGCTTATAATCCTCGGCTCCAAAAGCGCCGAGGATTATAAGTAAAACGCTGATTATCATACGGTTACCAGCCAGCCGCAAAGCAAAAAAAGCCCGGGGCTCGGTGGGAGCCTCGGGCTTTTATTTAAAGAAGGGAGAACCTGTTAGTTGGCAGGAATGTGCTCTGCAACCCAGGCCTTCTTGCTGGAAGTCTCGTAGGTGGTGTTGTATTTGGTCAGCTGACCCTTAACAATCACTTTGTCACCCACGGCAGGCTGAGGATCACCCTCTTTCCATGCCTGCTCGCTGCCACCCCAGTACACGCTGTAGCACTCAAAGTCCTTGGTGGGCTCGGTGGTCTTCTTCTTGTCAGAGGAGATGCCATAGGCAACGCCATCGTCAGAAATCCAGAAGGTACCAGTGCCTTTATCGGCGTTGAAGTCATAAAGGATAGCGGAAACGATACCGCCTACGCAAACATCCGGGAATGCGGGATCGGGCTCACCGGCCTCCTTGGCAGCAGCCTTGACGGCCTCACAGATGTCGATATAGGCCTCTGCACCGGCCACATTGAACGGAGCGTTCATGTTGCCTAGACCATTTGTGAAGGAGTCCAAGCCATTGACACCGGCCACCCAAGCATTCTTGCTGGAAGTCTCGGCGACGCCGTTGTACACGGTGGTCTTACCACAGAGAAGGACGTAATCGCCAACCTCAAGCTGGCCATAGCCTTCTGCCCATTGCATCCCGGGGCCGAACCAGTACACGCTGTAGCACTCAAAGTCCTTGGTGGGCTCGGTGGTCTTCTTTTTGTCCTCGGAGATGCCATAAGCAGTGCCGTCGTCGGAAATCCAGAAGGTACCAGTGCCTTTATCGGCGTTGAAGTCGAAAAGAATGGCGGACACACGACCGGCGATATATACGTTCTCGTCCAGCGTAGTGCCTCCCAGCAGGAGAGCGGCAATCTCAGAAGGAGTGTAAGGATTGGTCATCGTACCCTTCGGGTTATCCACATACTCCACAATCTTGGTGGCGATGATGTTCACGAACTTACCCTTGCTGGACAGGCCGTTGAAGAAACCGGTCACGGTGATCTTCTTGCCGTCGAAGGAAGCGGCGTTAAGCGCCTCCACAGGATACACGATGGAACCCTGCTTGGTGGCGGTGTCCACACCGTCGAAGGCGATGTTCAGGTAGTTGCCGGAAACGGTGAGCGTGCCGGTGAACTTGATGTAGTCGGCCTCGGCGGCGGTATATTCGGCAATGATGGGTGTGATGTCGGCGGCTTCCGGATAAGTCACCGGATTGCCTTCGCTGTCCACGAAGACGTCGGTCAGGTCCGTGAGTTCCGGAACACCGTTGTAGGTGGTCTTCTTGGCACCCAGGCTCACGCCATCACCCACCTTGAGGGCAGCGGCAGCGTCACCGTAAGCGTAGATGGCGCTTTCGCCATCGGAAAGCACGGCACCCTTGGTGGTCAGAGCCACAACAACGGAGGTGGGCAGGAGTTTCACCTGGGAATTATCCTCCATGGCGATAACCTCGCTCACGGTGGAACCGGTAGCCTCAATGCCCTTCTGGGTGATGGACACGGTTTTGAGGGCGGTCGGGCCCTGGATGAGGATGGTAGCGGTGCGCTCGGCGGTCTTGAAGTTTTCGTCGGCGTGCAGGATGTAGCTGCCGTCGGTTTCAACGCCGGCAATCTGCAGCCATTCGGAATCGCAATTGAGCAGCAGCGGGCTTTCCTTGGCGGTTACCGTCATGTGGAAAGTGGTGTCGATAGCAGGGAGCTTCTCAAAGTCGAAGGGCGCTACGTCAATGAGGGACTTGGTGATGGAAACCACGTAAGCGGTCTTCTCCTTGGTCTCCGGCGTGCCCTTGTAGTCCATGAGCTGGCCTTCCACCACGAGTTCGTCACCAATGCCGAATTCATCGCCCTTGGTAAAGGCGCCACCGTCCTTCCACAGGCCGCGGTACACCTGAATCCAGTTGTAGTCGGCCTTGGTGGTTCCGCTCATGGAACCGTCATCGGACAGGTAGTAGGTGGCATTGCCATACTGGGTGCTGATTTCGGTGATTTTGCAGACGATACCCTTGATACGGAAGGTGCCGGGAGCCACTTCACCATCACCGAGCGGACGGATGACCTCCAGTGCCTCGGCAATGGTCATCACGGCCGGCTCCGGCTTTTCGCCGGCTTCCTGGGTCACATTGATAATCTGCTTCTGGCCATTGGACACGATGTAAATCTGGGTCTCGTTGCCTTCTTCATCGGGCAGGGCCGTAAGGACAACGTCAAAGTTTCCGGCAGCGCCGGATGCGGGAGTAGCAAGCAGCCATTCTTCATCGGCCTCGGGGATTTCGATGGTCCAGCTGGCTGCAGCGGTGAGCTTGATAGTCTGGGAACCGCCCTCCTTGGGGAAACCCACGTAGGACTTGTCCACCTTGATATCGCTCAGGTAGTGATCGGCTTCTTTCTCGCAGGCGCTGAAAAGGGTTACGCCGGCAAGCAGGGATGCAATGATATATTTGAGTTTCATACGATTGCCGATTGTAGATTAGTTAAACATGTACTTGATACCGATAGAAGCATACCAGCACTGACCAATGGTATGACTGGAGATAAAGGTCTGGGTGCTGCCGCTGATAGCGGAAGGAGTGGAGAAAGTAGCATAACCGTCGGCGTCGGGTCCCTCGTATTTGAGGATGCGGGCCTCGGAGCCAATAGCAGGATTCAGGTACTTGCCTACACCCCAACTGCTGTTGAACAGGTTCAGGATGTTCTTCACATCCAGGCTGAGCTGCAGGGTGTTCTTGGTCTGGCCAATCTTCACCACAAAGTCATGCTTGTAGCTGAAGTCCAAACGGTGGAGCCAAGGGGAATACACGCTGTAAGCTTCTGCGTACTGACCCTGGTGCTTGCTCAAGTAAGGATCGTTGTGGACATAGTCCATGAAGCGGTCGCGGTCGTCGTTGGAAACGAAGCGGAACTCGTTTGCTGCCACCTGCTTGTCCGTAGGAATGTAAATGGCGTCGTAGTTGTAACCATCACCATTCATGTCATTGGTGGTCATGTAGGAGTAGTTGAAACCGCCGCGGGTGGCCTCATAAATGAGGGAATAGTGGTTACCACCCTTGTCATGAGCCGTAGCGGAAGCCACGATGCGGTCCGGCTGTACATACTGGGAGTTGTGCAGCGGGATGTAGTTGGGGCCCTCGGAGGTGGGCACATAGGTGAAGGCAGACTCGGCAGCGGAACCCGGCATACCGGTCACTTCCTTGCTCACGGTGTGCGTGTAAGCGGCCATGAGGCTGATCCACTCGGCGGGCTGCATGTTCATGGTCACGTTGGCGCTCCAGCCATAGCCCTTGCTGGTATTCTCCAGCACGAAAGCGGAAATCTGCTTGGACTTGCCGTCTACGGTATTGCTTACGCGGTAGGCACCGGCAGGATACATCGGACGGTTGTCGGCGCCGTTGAAGCGGGCAAAACCACCTACGTTCACCATGCTCCAGTCGGAGATGGACACGGCGTTGACGGTCTTGTTGAAGATACCCTCAGCCGTGATGCTGAACGGGAAGGAAGTAGGGAAGCTGTAGTCGATAGCGAGGGATGTCTTCCATACCTGCGGCATCTTGAAACTGGGGTCTACAGCAGAGATAGAGGAAGGAACGGTACCGTCCTCAGGCTTTACGGTGGTAGGATAACCCAGGCTCTGGAGCTTGCTCAGGAGAGCATCTACCGTGGGCTTGCCGTCACCATTGGTGATGAGGCCGGCGAACTGGGCCATATCTACACCCTTGGAGGCGTTGAGCTGGGCCTGATACTGAACCAGACCGCCGTTGGTGGGCATGTTGGTGAAGAACACCAGGGGCAGACGGCCGCTGAACAGGCCGGTACCACCACGTACTTTCAGGCTCTTGTTGCCCAGCACGTCCCAGGTGAAACCTACACGCGGGGAAACGGTAACGCTGGAGTTGGGCCATCTACCGGTGTCGATATTGGTCTCCTGATAATTCTTGGCCTTGGGATAGAAGGTGAGCGCCTTAATGGCAGCGTTGGTCATCAGGTCCTTGTTGTCGAAGAACAGGCCGTCCAGACGCAGACCGAAAGTAAGCTTAAAGCGGTCGGTAGCGTTCCACTCATCCTGGGCATAGATGCCAGCCTTATGGAACTGCACACGGGCTGCAGGAGCCTTTTCACCGTTGTAACCATAGGTGAGGTTGACGATTTCAGGCGTAGAGTTGAACAGAGCCGCTGCATTCAGGGCGCCGTTGGCGCCATACATGTCATCCGTAAGGTTAAAACGATAGTAACCGGAGCCGTTACGCATGTAGGCGTTGTCGGCCATCTGGTACTCATAGCTGAGGCCGGCAGTGAGTTTGTGGGCTCCCAGGTACCAGGTGAGGTCATCCTTCACGTTGGCGATGGTGTTGTGCACGGCGTTGTTCCAGGTGAAGAGTTCATAACCCAGGGCCATGTAGTTGTCATCGTCCTTGGTGATGTCGATGAACGGGAATTCGGCGGAGTTGGTACCGCGAATGTCATCCAGCTTGGAGAAGGTGAACAGGAACTGGTTGGACATGTTGTCCGTGAGGCGGCTGTTCAGGTCCAGGGACCAGGTGCTCACCAGGTTCTTCATGGAGTACATGGAGTTGGCGAAGGACATGGAGTAGTCCGACATACGGGCGTGGCTCATACGGGTACCGCCGTCCATGGAGGTCTTGTTGGGAGCCTGCCAGTTGGTGTTCTGCGTGTAGTTGTAACGCAGGGCCAGGTGATGGTTGTTGGTGATGTTCCAGTCCAGACGGGCCAGGACCTTGATGTTGTTCTCGTTGGCGGGGAAATCCGTATAGGAACCGGTATCGTAGCCATAAGTATCTCTCACATAGTCCTTTACAGCCTGAAGGTCTGCCAGTGTAGTGCGGGAAAGATATTTGGTATCGTCACCAATGCCATTCTCAGAACCCCTGTAGCGGTTCACGATGGTAGGAATCTGGTTGTACTCGAAGTTGACAAAGAAGAACAGTTTGTTCTTGACGATAGGGCCGCCGAAGGTCAAACCATAAGTAGTGCTGCGATCTTTATCGCGGGCGCCGGAAATCTGCTCGCCGTCTACGGCATCACCGCGCATGTTCTCGTTCCTGTGATAGACATAAGCGGAACCCTTGAAGGTGTTGGTACCGGACTTGGTGATGGCGTTCACGCCACCGCCGATGAAGTTGGTCTGGCGAACGTCGAAGGGGCTGATCACCACCTGCATTTCTTCAATGGCGTCGATGGAGATGGGGTTACCACCACCAGGGAGAGCATCACTCAGGCCGAAGTTATTGTTGAAGTTGGCACCGTCCACGGTGAAGTTGGCGGTACGGCCGTCGGAACCGGCGAAGCTCATGCCGTTACCACCGTACGGAGACAGGCGGGTAACGTCGGTGATGCTGCGGCTCACCGTAGGCATGGCGGAAATCTGGGCGCTGCCGATGTTGGTTACGGCACCGGTGCGCTCCTGGGCGTTGAACTTAGAGGAGGCATCGGCAATAACCACAGTACCCTGCAGCATTTCCGTGCTCTCTGCAATCTTGGCGTCCAGGGCGAAGGTTTCTGCCAGCTGGAGGGTGACACCGGTGTAGGTGGCATCCTGGTAACCCAGGCAGGTGAAATCTACCTTGTAAGGACCGCCGGTACGCATACCCTGAATGGTATAACGACCGTCTGCATTGGTCACGGCGCCGTAAATGGTACCGGAGGGCTCGTGCTGAGCCACAACAGCAGCGCCGATAACAGGCTCGCCGTTCTGGTCCACCACGCGACCGGAGAGGGAAGACGTGGTCACCTGAGCATAGGCGACAGTGCCCGCAATCAACGTAGTGAATGCGAGCAGTAAGCTTTTAAAAGCGTTTCTCATAAAAGGTTGAATAGAAATAAATATTGATAGGTAAAAATTCCTTTGTTCTAACCGGACGCAAAGGTAGCAAATTCTTTTGACATAAAAAAACGGAATCCGTGAAAAGATTCCGTTAAAATTGGGTCGATTTTTAGAGGCTAAATGCCTTTTTTACAGCAGGAACGCTGTCTAACAGCTCCCAGCCGAAGAATTGGACAATTTTCCGTTTGCCCTGAACCGTCACAGCCTTGGTGTAAGGCTTGCGGCCCATGTGCCCGTAGGCCGCCGTGGGTGCGTAAATGGGGTTCTTGAGCTGGAACTTTTTGATGATGCCGGCCGGGGTAAGGTTGAACAGCTGCTGCACCTTCTGGGCAATCTCGCTGTCCGAGAGGCCGTTTTTGGCCGTGCCGTACGTGTCCACGAACACACTCACGGGCTGGGCTACGCCAATGGCATAGGCCAGTTGCACCAGGCATTCGTCGGCCACGCCAGCCGCCACCAGGTTCTTGGCAATATAGCGGGCGGCGTACGCGGCGCTGCGGTCCACCTTGGACGGGTCCTTGCCGGAGAAAGCACCGCCGCCATGGGCACCCTTGCCGCCGTAGGTATCGACAATGATTTTACGGCCGGTAAGGCCGGTATCTCCGTGCGGGCCGCCAATGACAAACTTGCCGGTGGGGTTCACGTGCAGGATAAAGTCGTGGATGAGCGCGGCCGTTTCCGGAGCCAGGGATTCTTTCAGGCGGGGAATGAGGATGGTCTCCACGTCCTGGCGGATCTTCTGCTGCATGGCCAGGTCCACCTTGGCCTGTCCGAACTGCTTTACAGCAGCGTCGTAGGACATGCGGCCCAGGCTCTTGGGAACGAATTCGTCGTGCTGGGTACTCAGGACGATGGTGTGTACCTTTACGGGTGCGTGGGTTTCCCCGTCGTACTCAATGGTGAACTGACTTTTGGCGTCCGGACGCAGGTACGGCATGAGCGAGAGTTCGTTGTGGCGGATATCGGAGAGAATCTCCAGAAGTTTGTGGCTCAGGTACAGCGGAAGGGGCATGTAGTCTTCCGTGTCCCGGCAGGCATAGCCGAACATCATGCCCTGGTCGCCGGCGCCCTGCTCTTCCTCGGAGGCACGTTCCACGCCGCGGTTGATGTCGGCGCTCTGCTCATGGATGGCGCTGAGTACGCCGCAGCCGTTGGCATCGAACATGTACTCGGCCTTGGTGTAGCCAATTTTGCGGATGGTCTCGCGGACGGTATTCTGGATATCGACATAGGCTTCCGCCTTCACCTCCCCCATCACCACCACCATGCCGGTGGAGCAAAAACTCTCGCAGGCCACTTTGGCCTCCGGATCCTGCATAAGGAACTGGTCCAGAATGGCGTCACTGATTTGGTCCGCCACCTTGTCCGGATGGCCTTCACTTACGGATTCGCTGGTAAATAAGTAATTCTTCATTGACAAAAAAAATTAGCCCCGGGCTATATGCGGAGGCTAAAAACACAAAACACTGATATGAAATGTTATTTTAGCATTTTTTTACGTGGTTGCAAGCAATCCAAATCTGTCCACATATATCTTGGGACCGCAAAGGTAGCATATTTTTTTGAATTTGCCAAAAGATCCTTCACTTCGTTCAGAATGACAGTTTTGCTCAGTACCCGTTCCGGTCCATTTCCCGGCGGAGATCCTTGGCCTTGATGGACTCCCGTTTGTCGTACTCCTTCTTACCCTTGGCCAGGGCGATGACCAGTTTGGCAAAACCGTTGTCCGCGATGAAGAGCTTAACGGCCACAATGGTGAGGCCTTTTTGTTTATCGGCCTGCTGTAAATGCCTGAGTTCCTTTTTATTAAGGAGGAGCCGGCGGTCCCGCACGGGCTCATGCTGGCCCCAGCTGCCCCAGTGATAGGTGGCGATGTTCATGCCACGCACAAAGAGTTCCCCGCCCACAAAGAAGCAGTAGGCGTCCTGCAGGGACACTTTCCCCGCGCGGATGCTCTTGATTTCCGTGCCCACCAGCTGGATGCCGGCGGTATAGGTTTCCAGGAACTCGTAGTCGAACGAGGCCCGGCGGTTCTTTACCTGTATGCTGCTCTTTGCTTTTGGCATAGGGCTGCAAAGTTAGTAAAAATTGCGTATTTTTGCATCATGCTCAACAAGACTCAGCTTTTGCCGGACCGTCCCGGCATTCCGCCCATGGCCCCCATGCCGGAGCCGGAGGTAGTGGACCCCGCCGCCCTGGCGGCAGCCTACCGGCGGGGAGAGGTGGACCTGATTTGCGTCCTGGGCCCCACGGCTTCCGGGAAAACCCGCTACGCCGTGCAACTGGCCCGGGAGATGGGAAATGCCCAGATTCTATCGGCGGACAGCCGGCAGGTGTATGTGGGGATGGATATCGGCACGGGGAAGGACCTCCGGGAATACGGTGAGGTCCCGTACCACCTGATTGACCTGGTTCCGGCCGGCACCAAATACAACATCTATCAGTACCAGAAGGCCTTTGCCGATGCCTATGCCGCTGTCCGCGCCGCTGGTGCCATTCCCATCCTGTGCGGCGGGTCGGGCCTATACATTGAAGCGGTCACGCGCGCGTACAAGTTTGAGAAGGAGAACGGCCTGCCCACCCGGGAACTTCCGGGGAACGTATACTATATAGGTACGCTGGTGTCGCGGGAAGACCGGGTAGCGCGCATTGACCGCCGGCTGGAGGAGCGCCTGCAGGAGGGACTGGTGGAAGAGGTGCGCGGACTTCTGGAGACCGTATCGGCCCAGGACCTCATCTATTATGGGCTTGAGTATAAGTTTGTTACGCAGTATATACTGGGCGAATTGAGTTACGACGACATGGTAGTGGCGCTGGGCAATGCCATCCACCAGTTTGCCAAACGGCAGATGACCTGGTTCCGCGGTATGGAGCGCGACGGCATCCGCATCCACTGGGTTCGCCCGTAATCGACTGGTTACCAGCCAGCGAAAATCCAGAGAGCAGCAAACGCCGCTGGTCGCCAACTCCATAATAATCAACGCTTTACCAATAATCCTCGGCGCAAATGGGGCCGGAAACCGCAAGGGCTACTAGTCCAGGGACTGGGAGGTGGCGGTGGCCATGTACACCATGTGGGCGTAGTCTTCCGGGCTCAGGGAGGCGAACAGGTAGTGCACCGGATCCCGCGGGGCACCCTTGAACAGCACTTCAAAATGCAGATGGGCGGCGGCGATGGTGCTGGAAATGCCCACCGTGCCAATCTTCTGGCCGCGGCGCACGCGCATGCCGCGGGATACATTCATATCGGCCAATAAGCAATAGCGGGTGGTGTACCCGTTTCCATGGTCTATCTCCAGGATATTGCCCAGCCCCCGGCGCGAACGGATTACCTGCGACACCGTACCGCTGGCGGCGGCGTACACGGGAGCGCCCTGCGGGGCAATCAGGTCCAGACCGTCGTGCTGCACGGGCCGTTTATACAACGGATTCTGTTTCTGGCCCACCGAGGCGCCCATCTGCACATAGGACATGTCCTTGAGCGGCAGCGTAAGCGGCGGAATACTGTCCCGACGCTCCTCCAAAAGCCGGAAAATGGCGTCGAAATTCTTGTCCACCTGCCGGGCCATGAGCATCGTCCGGCCCGATGCCGATGCCGCCGCCGTCTGGTAAAAGCTCTCCGACAGGGAGTCATTCTGCGCGATTAAGTCCGTGGCTGTCAAGGCATCCAGCGAAGGGGCTTCGGTCTCAAAGAGCTCCCGGTAGATGGCATCGTCCTTGTCCTGCAGGCCCTCCACCACGTCGCCAATCAGCATCTGCTTTTGCTGCATTTGTTTGTATCGGCTCTTGTACAGGCTGTTCTCCTTCATGAGCCGGCGTTCCTCCTCCGTGGAAAACACCAGCGCAAACACAATGTAGCAGGCGATGGACATGGAGAGCGTGGCCACCAGGAACCGCAGGATTCCCAGCACCACAAGTTGCCAGCGTGCGTACCGTTTTTTCATCACTTAGCCGGTTTACGAACCATTTCCATATAGTCCTTGGAGGGCATGTCCAAATCCATATACCAGGCCGGGTTCACGTAATTGTTCCGATAAATCACCTCATAGTGCAGGTGCGGACCGGTGATACGGCCGCTGCGGCCGCTCAGGCCAATACAGTCTCCGCGCCTGACCACTTGCCCTACCTCCACGTCCAACCGCGACATGTGCGCATAGCGCGTCACATACCCGAAACCATGGTCGATATCAACGTGCCGGCCATAGCCGCTGTGGTCGTACTTGGCCAGGACTACCACGCCGTCCCCGGTAGCATAAATGGGGTTGCCGGGCGGACAGGCGAAGTCCATGCCCGTATGCCGCTTGGTATACCCCAGGAGAGGATCGGACCGATAGCCGAAAGGACTGCTCATCCGGTACGTGGCGGGGTCCGTATTCATGGGCGGAATGGCGGGAATGTGCGAAGCCATGTCGCCGGCGGTCTGCTGCACCGCGGCTACATCGTCAAAGGATTTGGACTGGATGTAGGCCCGCTTTTCCAGCACGTCCAGGCGGCGCGTGATATCCAGCAGGGCTGTGCCTTCCAGCGCCGCATAGCGGTGCTCGCCCCCCAGGCCGGAGCCGCGTACGGCCTGGGGAATCTCGTCCAGGCCATAGACAGACCGATAGATGCGGTTGTCCCGCATTTCCATGAGCGAGAGCAACTGGTCATAGCGGTCCAGCTGTTTGGACATCTGGTCCATGCGGGTGCTCCAAATGGCGTTCTGAAGCTTGAGGATGGCTGTTTTGGGTAGATCGGCCCCTAAAACGAACACATAGAACCACATGTAGAACAAAAACAGCATGCCCCCTACAATAAAGGACAAGAGCAGCTGCACGCTGCCGAAATGTTTAAGCCTGCCGTTTTTCTCTGAAGGAGCCATATTTTGCAAAGATAACAAAAATCCTGCCCAAATGCCAAAATAGGATATTTACAGGAAAAAATGTACCTTTGCAGGTTATTTTGATATGAATATATGACATCTAATGAAATCCGCCAGAAGTATCTGGACTTTTTCGCCTCCAAGGGGCACACGGTAGTGCCCTCGGCCCCCATGGTCATCAAGAATGACCCCACGCTCATGTTCACCAATGCGGGCATGAACCAATTCAAGGACATTTTCCTGGGCAACAGCGCCCCCAAGTTCCCCCGAGCCACGGACTCCCAGAAGTGCCTCCGTGTGAGCGGCAAGCACAACGACCTGGAAGCCGTGGGCCACGACGGCCGGCACCACACCATGTTCGAGATGCTGGGCAACTGGAGCTTTGGCGACTACTTCAAGGAAGAGGCCATCGATTGGGCCTGGGAGCTGCTCACGGAGGTGTACAAGATTGACAAGACCAAACTGTACGCCACCGTTTTCGAGGGCTCCGAAGAAGACGGCACGGAGCTGGACACCGAGGCGCAGGCCGCCTGGCTCAAGCACCTGCCGGCAGACCACGTACTCACCGGCAACAAACACGACAACTTCTGGGAAATGGGCGATACCGGCCCCTGCGGCCCCTGCTCGGAAATCCACATCGACCTTCGTCCGGACGAGGAGATTGCCAAAATTCCCGGCCGCGAGCTGGTGAACACGGACAATGACGATGTCATCGAAATCTGGAACCTGGTGTTCATGCAGTACGAGCGCAAGGCCGACGGCCACCTGGAGCCGCTGCCCGCCAAGAACATCGACACCGGCATGGGCTTCGAGCGCCTGTGCATGATCCTGCAAAACAAGAAGAGCAACTACGAGACAGACGTTTTCTCCGGCCTCATCGGCCAGGTGGAAGCCTTCAGCGGCCACAAATACGAGGAAGGCGGCAACGTCCAGGTGGCCATGCGCGTAATTGCAGACCACATCCGCGCCATCGCCTTCTCCATTGCCGACGGCCAGCTGCCGTCCAACGTGAAGGCCGGCTACGTGATTCGCCGCATCCTCCGCCGCGCCGTCCGCTACGGCTACACCTTCCTGGGCTTCACGGAGCCCTTCCTGTGCCGCCTCATCCCCCAGCTGGTGGCCGATATGGGAAGCGCCTATCCGGAGCTCAAGGCCCAGCAAAAACTCATCACCAGCGTAATCAAGGAAGAAGAAAACGCTTTCCTGCGCACCCTGGACCGCGGCATCCGCATGCTGGAAGACAACATGAACAAAAACGCCGCCACCAAGGTGGTTTCCGGGACCGATGCCTTTGTGCTGTACGACACTTACGGCTTCCCCATCGACCTCACCGAACTGATTGCCGCAGAAAAAGGCTACACGGTGGATATCAAGGGCTTCAACGTGGAGCTTGGGAAGCAGAAGGAACGCGCCCGCAACGCCACCGCCAACGAGTTTGGCGACTGGATGGTGTTCAAGGAGGCGGACGTCCTCTTCGAGGGCTATGACACCCTGCGCGTGGAGGGGGCGCACCTCCTGAAACAGCGCACCGTAAAGCAGAAGAACAAGGAATACTTCCAGCTGGTCTTTGACCGCACGCCTTTCTATGCCGAGATGGGCGGCCAGGTAGGTGACACCGGCTACATTGAGGGCGAGAACGGGGAACGCATCCAAATCCTGAACACCGTGAAGGAGCACAACCTCACCATCCACCTGGCCGAGCGCCTTCCTTCGCAGAGCACGCAGGCCTTCACCCTGGTGGTGGACAATGTGCGCCGCCGCCACATCCAGAACAACCACTCCTGCACCCACCTGCTGCACCAGGCCCTCCGCGTGGTGCTGGGCACCCACGTGGAGCAGAAAGGTTCCTTCGTGGGACCGGACTACTTCCGCTTTGACTTCTCCCACTTCCAGAAGATGACCGACGAAGAGCTACGCGCTGTAGAAATCCGCGTGAACCAGCTCATCCGCTCGGACTTCCCGCTCATCGAAAAGCGCGACGCCACCATGGAGGAGGCCCGCAAGATGGGCGCCATGGCCCTGTTCGGCGAAAAGTACGGGGACGTGGTACGCGTGGTGCGATTCGGCGACTCCGTAGAGCTTTGCGGTGGCACCCATACCCGCAGCACCGGCACCATCGGCCTGTTCAAGATTGTGTCCGAGAGTGCCGTGGCCGCCGGCGTGCGCCGTATCGAGGCCGTTACGGGCGCCAAGGCCATGGAGAGCATCCACCACATGGAAGACCTCCTGAAGACCATCAAGAATATCTTCAACAACGCTCCGGACCTCACCGGCGCCATCGAGAAACTGGTGGCCGAGCATGCCGATGCCCGCAAGCAGCTGGAGGCCGTAGCCAGCGAAAAGGCCGCCGCCCTGGCCCAGAAACTGGAGGAGGGCGCAGAGGAAGTGAACGGCATCAGACTGGTACGCTTCGACCACTCCATGGATCCCGCCATCGTGCGCAATGTGGCCCTGCTTTTGCAGAAGAAGGTCCAGAACCTGGCGCTCGCCGGCGCCTTCGCCTTCGACGGCAAGCCCAACCTGGTGCTCATGTACTCCAATGACCTGGTAGCCAAGGGCAAGAATGCCGGCAAGGACATCCGTGAAGCCGCCAAGTTCATCCAGGGCGGCGGTGGCGGACAGAGTGGCCTCGCAACCGCCGGCGGCCGCGACATCGAAGGTCTCCCGGACGCCCTGAATAAACTAATAGAAGTAGCAACATGCTAATTGCCAAGCATATAGGCATTTGCCAATACTAGAATGAAGAAATTAGACCAGTTTTTACTCAAATCCTTTGTGGGGCCGTTCCTGTCGGTCCTGGGGATTGTGACGTTCATACTGGTCATGCAGTTCTTGTGGCTGTATATTGACGAGCTGGTGGGCAAGGGCCTGGAATTCAAGGTTATCCTGGAATTCCTGATGTGGGGCAGCTGCCAGACGCTGCCGCTGGCCATTCCGCTGGCTACCCTCCTGAGCTCCATGATGACCCTGGGCGAGATGGGCGAAAAATTCGAGCTCACCGCCATCAAGGCTTCCGGCATCTCGCTCACACGCGTGCTGCTGCCCATGATTATCGTGAGCGTCCTCGTGAGCATCGGCGCCTTCTACGTGGGCGACCGCCTGGTCCCCTACTCCATCAACCAGATTTATACCATGCGCGACGACATCGGCCGCACCAAGAGCGAGATCAAAATCCCTACGGGGACGTTCTACGACGGTATCGAGGGGTATATCCTGCGGGTGGAACGCCGGGACAAGAAGACGGGCATGATGTACAACATCCAGGTGTACGACCACACCGTCGGGAAGGGCAACACGCGCCTTACCGTGGCCGACAGCGGCATCATCAAGATGTCCAAGGCCAAGGACTACCTAACGTTCCAGCTCTTTGACGGAGTGAACTACCAGGAGGACAACAAACGCAAGTATAGGGACACCACCCTGGCGCTCCAGCGCATCCGTTTCCACAATCAGGAAATGGTGATCCCGCTGGAAAACTACGCCTTCCATCACTCCGACAGCGCCCGCTACGGCGAGCAGGTCCGTTCCATGAACCTCAAGGACCTGCGTCATGGGCACGATTCCCTTACCAATCTGGTCGATGTGGGCACCAAACGGCACGTGGCCGAATTTCGCCGGCAGAACCACCTGGAGCATAAGGACCAGCTGGATACCGCCTGGCGCACCAAGGCCACCACGGTGATGGAACCCCTGACGGACAAGGCCTGGACCAGCAAAGGCGCCCGGCTCCGCGGCTTGGAAAATGCCGCCGGCAGCGCCCGCCAGTACCAGAACCTGGCCAACGGACAAATCATGGATTCGGCCGACTATACCCACCTGATTCACCGCACGGATGTGGAAATCTGGAAAAAATACGCCACGGCGCTGGCCTGCCTGCTGCTGTTCTTCATCGGCGCGCCGGTAGGAGCCATTCTCAAAAAAGGCGGCCTGGGTACTCCGGCCATCGTCTCCATGTTGTTCTTCGTGCTCTACTGGGTGGTGGACATCACCGGCGAGCGCCTGGCCAACAATGGCACCACGTCGGCGTTTGTTGGCAAGTTTGTATCGGCCTTTGTCTTGGCGCCCATCGGCGCCTGGCTTACCCTGAAGGCCATTCAGGACGCCAGCGTCTTCAATGTGGACCTGGTAAAATCCTGGTTCCGCAAAGCAAAAAGTAAATTCTTCCGTATGTTCAGAAAAACACGCATTGTCTATATGGGCACCCCGGAATTCTCCGTGGGCCCGCTGGACGCCCTTATCAAGGCCGGCTACCAGATTGTGGGCGTTGTTACCGTACCGGACAAGCCGTCCGGACGCGGCCTCAAGATGAACGAGAGCGCCGTCAAGAAGTACGCTGTAGAACACAGCCTGCCGCTGCTGCAGCCGGAAAAACTCAAGGACGAGGCCTTTCTGCAGGAGCTTGCCGCCTGGAAGGCGGACCTCTTTGTGGTAGTGGGCTTCCGCATGCTGCCTGAGGTGGTGTGGACCATGCCCAAGCTAGGCACCTTCAACCTGCACGCAGCCCTGCTGCCGCAGTACCGCGGCGCTGCGCCCATCAACTGGGCGGTGATAAACGGCGAGAACATTACCGGTGTCACCACCTTCATGATTGACAAGAAAATTGATACCGGCGGCATTATCCTGCGTTCCGAGTGCCGGGTAGAGCCTACGGATACGGCCGGGGACCTGCACGACAAACTCATGGAACTGGGCTCCGCGCTGGTGATAGAGACCGTGGAAGGCATTGTGCAGAAGAACGTAGAGCTGCGCGTACAACGAAGCTTTATCCAGGGCTCCGAGCTTCTGAAGCCGGCACCCAAGCTCACGCGGGAGCTGCAGCACATCGATTGGAACGACACCACCAAGCACGTGTACAACCTCATCCGGGGCCTCTCCCCCTACCCTTGCGCCTACACGGAGCTGGTGCCGGTGCTTCCGGAAGGGGACACCCTTTCTTCCACGTCGCTTCGCGACCCTGTACGGGCAAATGTTCCAGAAAGGGTGTCCCCTTCCGGAACGCCGATCCAGCTCAAGGTATTCTTCGGAGAAATGCGCATGGACCTGCACGGAGAGCCCGGAACGGTCCTGAGCGATGGCAAAACGTACTTTGCCGTGGCCACGCAGGATGGTGCCATTGCCATTACAGACCTGCAGCTTTCCGGTAAAAAGCGCATGGACGTGCGCTCGTTCCTCCTGGGCTTCCGCAACCCTACCGCGTACGTGTGCACCCAGGGCACTTCCAAGGCCGAGATCCTGAAAGCCACGCCCAAGGAAGATGAATAGCATCGTCATTCTTTGCAACGGGCAGTTCCCTTCGGAACCGTATCCGCAGTACCTGCTGGAGTCGGCGGAGGGTGTTGTGTGTTGCGACGGAGCGCTGGAGCAGTGGCTGGCGCACAAGCCTGACGCCTGTCCGCTGGCGGTCGTGGGGGACCTGGATTCCCTGTCACAGGCGCTGCAGGAACAGTTTGCCTCCTGCCTGGTCCACGTGACGGAACAGGACTACAATGACCTCACCAAGGCCATGCGCTGGGTGCTTCGGGAGCATCCGGAGGTGCAGGAGATAGTGATTCTGGGCGCCACGGGGCTGCGGGAGGACCATACTATCGGCAACCTGGGGCTCCTGATGGAATATACCCGCCTGTTCGACCTGGGCGGGCGGAAGGTGTCCATGGTCTCCGACTACGGTACGGCCTTTGCCATTACGGGCAGCTGCGACCTCCACCTGGGTGAAGGCCGCCGCTTCTCGTTCTTCAGTGCCGATAATTCCTTAAAAGTAACATCTGAGGGGCTACAGTGGCCGCTGGACGGCGTGGTGTTCGACGCCTGGTGGAAAGCCACCCTCAACCGCACCACCGAACCCATCGTCTCCCTCCACTTCAACCACCCCGCCCCCGCCCTGGTGATAGTGGACTAGTCGGCAGCGGCATCGGCAAGGATGTTCTCCATCTGCTGCCGGTCCATGTTGCCGTCGAAGGAGATGAAGGACACCTCGTCCTTGTCCCGGGCCAGCATGACAAAGGAGGTCACGGTTTTTTCGTCGCCCACCGTGTACATGCGAACCACCTCGCCGTCGTCCTTGGCTTCCATCAGGAGTTCGTACTTGCCGGCGTCGATAAAATGCTTTACATCGGCAAAAAGTTTTGTGCCCACTTCGGCATTCTCCGTGTTCAGGATGTAGAATCCGGTCATGGACTTGATGATGGAGGAGAAGTTGACGTTTTTGTCGTTGAGTTCCACGTCGGGAATTTTGCCGATGATGCGGAACATGGCGGGAGAGATGTACACGGCTTCCATACCCGGAAGATCGGAGTACTTGCTATAGAGTTGTTTCCCGTTTTGGGCCAGGGCCGATACGCTCAGTGCGAGCAAGGTGAATATGAGAATAAAACGTTTCATTTCCAGTAAGTTAAATCGTCAATAAGGGTTTCTGCCCGGGCTACTTTCCCGGCGGTGTTTTGAACGGTGGCCGACATTTTTCCCAGCGCCTTTTCTACTGCTGCGTAGGCCAGATAAGGGTCCTCGAAGGTGTCCTGCGGGGCGGCGGAAGGCCGGCTGAGCGCCCATCCGCCCAGGCCGATGACCACCGCCGCGGCAGCCGCAATGCTCCAGGTTCTGAGCGCCCTGTGAGGCAGTTTCACGGCGAGGCTGTCCGGGATGGGGATGGTGTCATCGGCCCCAATGCGAAGGAGGTCTTCCGTGGTCAGTTTTTCTATGTCTTCAATCTTTTTCATGCCTTGATTTTTTTACGCGCCAGGCTAATCTGGACCCTGATGTTAAGCGGGCTGAGCCCTGTCTGTTGGCTGATTTGGTCGTAGGACAATCCTTGTAACACCCTCATGCCAAGTAGCTTGCGTTGATTGGGTGGGAGGGCGTCCATCTTTCCCAGTACATCCTTGAGCTCCTCCCTGAGCTCCAGCAGCCGGTCCGGTGGCGGATCGTCGGCCTGGTCTTCCCGCAGCGCCTCCCGGGGCTTTCGCTTGCGGATGCGGTCGATGCACAGGTTCTTCATGAGCAGCGAACCGTAGGCGGCGGGCTCGCGGATGAGTTCCAGGTGGTCCCGCAGCGTCCAGAGTTTCAGGTACAGCTCCTGCACGGCGTCCTTGGCATCGGCCTCGTCTTCCAGCAGATAGAAAGCTACGCGGTAGAATCGGCCCTGAAGGGGCAGCCAAACGGTATGAAAGGCGCGTTCGGTCATTGAGCCATTTCCATGAGCTTTCCAATGGAATCCAGGTTAAACCGACCTTTGGTGACGATGAGCGTACCATCGCTGCTGTACAGGATGCAGTCGCGGATGTTTTTGCCATCGTCAATGCCATAAATGCGGAAGGCGTCTTCATCGTCCTTCGCCTCCAGGATAAGGTCCATGCCGCTCAGGATTTTCTCCGTCTTGGCGGTGAAAGCGGCTTTCCGGGCCGCCGGGATGTCTTCAAAGTCAATGACGATGAGCTTTTTAAGTCCTTTGAAAACCTTCAAGACTTCCTTGTCCTCCGCATCCAAGTCACCGGCGACGGCGGTGATGCCGTTGAACAGGCGCAGGCCCAGCCTGCCGATGGTAACCATCTCGAACCCGTCTTCACCTTTGTACTGCCGGGCCAGCCGTTCCAGCTTTCCCGGTTTGCCGGCCCACGCCGCCAGGAACGTGACCGTAAGTAAGAGTAATGTGATAACTGTCTTTTTCATGTGTCTAATCAAGCGCTTGCAATAATAAGACGGGATGGTACCGGAAATGTTAAACGTAATTTTGCCGCAAAATGCAAATGACTCTGTTAGAGTGGTTTATGCAAAATCGCCTGCGCAATCCCGCACAGGCGATTTTCGATAATGTACTGATATTCAGCTTGTTCCATTCTACGGGGGATTATCCCTCCTGAACATCGACCTCGGCGGCGGCAGCGTCTTTTTCTGCCTGGGCCAGGTAGTCCTCCAGCTTGGCCAGCTGGTCCAGGATGGCCTTGCGGGCTTCTTCCTTGAGCTCCGCGCCCTGCTCCATCAGGGTTTTCTTGAGCTTGTTGGCCTCCCGGCGGGCATAGCGGTAACGCACGTGGGCTTCGTGGGCGAGCTCGCCGGCGCTTTCCACAGCGTTGTCGTAACCTTCCTCCGCGGCGTCCATCAGTTTCTTACGGGTGACTTCCCCCTTTTCCGGGGCGAAGAGAATGCCGGCGCACACGCCCAGGGCGGCACCGGTGATAAAACCTAACAAAGATTCGGCTTTCATGGGTCTATATAATTAAGGATGTACTAAAGTTCCAACTTTCTCTCCGCTGAGGAGCTTGGTAAGGTTGCCGGTGGCGTTCATGTCAAAGACGATGATGGGCATCTTGCCGTCCGAGCAAAGGGCGTAGGCAGTCTGGTCCATCACCTTGAGGTGCTTGGAGATGGCCTCGTCGAAGGTGAGCTCGTCGTATTTCACGGCCGAGGGGTCCTTTTCCGGGTCCGCCGTATAGACACCGTCCACGCGTGTGCCTTTCAGGAGGGCATCGGCACCAATCTCCAAGGCGCGAAGGGCTGCGCCGCTGTCCGTGGTGAAGAAGGGGTTGCCGGTGCCGCCGGCGATGAGGGCCACTCCGCCCCGCTCCAGCACGGCGACGGCGTCGTCCCGCATATAATATTTGGCATGGGGCTCCATGGGGGTGGAGGTGAACACCACAGCCTCTACGCCTTCTGCCTTGATGAACATGCTCAGTGCCAGGGAGTTGATGACGGTGGCCAGCATGCCCATTTTGTCACCGTCTACGCGGTCGAAGCCTTTGCCCACCCCCTGCAGGCCGCGGAAGATGTTTCCGCCGCCATTGACGATGGCAATTTGCAGGCCGGCCTTGGCAGCAACGGCGATTTCCTTGGCATATTTTTCCAGCCAGGCAGTGTCCAGCCCCTTTCCGGCGGGACCGCCCAGGCTTTCTCCCGATAGTTTAAGTAGTACGCGTTTATACATGTGTTGCTTTTTGTTTTGCAACAAAAGTACCCAAATAGTGGGAAAATTCCAAGAAAGATTCCTATATTTGCATACTTGAAAACAAATTAAAGAACTATAATGGCTAATTTCCTGACCTCTTCTATCGGCAAGAAGTTCATCCAGAGCGTCTCTGGCGCATTCCTTATCATCTTCTTGCTCCTGCATGGCACCATTAACTTCTTCTCCGTCATCGACTCCCTCCATGGGAATTTTGGCAAGGTGGCGCTGGATAGTCACCCCTACACCCACGGGGACGGCTGGTTCCAGCTGGGCTGCGACTTCATGTCCTCTCCCGTGATTGACATCATGGTTCCCATCCTGGCCCTGGGCTTCCTTATCCATATCTGCTATGGTATCTGGCTCAGCGTCCAGAACTTCCGGCGCCGCGGCGGTGTAAAGCGCTATGAGGTTGCCTCCAAGGCCCAGAACGACAGCTGGAGCGCCAAGAACATGTTCGTGCTCGGTATTGTCATCCTTGGTTTCCTGTGCTTCCACCTCACCCACTTCTGGGCCAAAATGCAGCTGCAGGAGTTCATGGGCGGCGAGGCAGAGAACCCGTATTACCTCCTCATGGTCACCTTTAGCCAGTGGTGGATACTCGCCCTGTACATCGTTTGGTTCGTAGCCCTGTGGCTGCACCTCAACCACGGTTTCTGGAGCATGTTCCAGACCATCGGCTGGAATAACAAAAAGTGGCTGCCCCGCCTGCGCGTTATCGGCATCATCGTGAGCACCTGCATTGTGCTGCTGTTCGTGTGCACCGCCGTAAATGCTTACGTGGAAGCCAACTTCGTCACCGCTTCCCATCAGTGGACGGAGCCCCTGCTCAACAGCATCAATTTCTAATTTTTGAAAAAAGTCTTTGATTTTTCATTCCTTATCTGCATCTTTGTATCCGGATATGAAAAAGAACATGGTCAATAACGCTTGGTGGCGCCTTGCAGCATAAAACACTGTAAGTCGCTTCACCGTAGTTATCCCGTTCACATAAAGGTGGCCTGCTGACTTACAGCAGGCCATTTTTTGTATGGAGAGGACGGACAAAACTTTTTCGCTCCCCCTTGTGGGGTAGAAAAAGTTTTCGTCCGGACGACAAAAAAGACGACAAAAAAGACGACAAAAAGGATATAAAAATTAACAAACATAAAACGAAACCGATATGAAACAGAAAAAGTACCTGCTCCCGGAGAGCGAAATCCCCACCCATTACTTCAACATCCAGGCCGTGATGCCCAACAAGCCCCTGCCCTTCCTGAACCCCGCCACCAAAGAGCCCTTGAAGCCGGAAGACCTCTATCCCGTATTCGTGGAAGAATGCGCCCGGCAGGAACTCAACCAGACGGATGAATGGATTCCCATCCCGGAGCCGGTACGCGAGCAGTACGCCTTTTACCGCTGCACGCCGCTGGTACGTGCCTATGAGCTGGAAGCGGCCCTGGGCACCCCGGCCCATATCTATTTTAAGAACGAGAGCGTTAGCCCCGCCGGCAGCCACAAGCTCAACAGCGCCCTGGCCCAGGCCTACTACGCCAAGAAAGAAGGCATTACCAACATTACCACCGAGACCGGCGCCGGCCAGTGGGGCGGTGCCCTGAGCTACGCAGCCAAGAAATTCGGCCTGGACTGCGCCGTCTACATGGTGAAGGTGAGTTATAACCAGAAGCCGTACCGCCGCTCCATCATGCAAACCTTCGGTGCGGCCATTACCGCCTCCCCGTCCATGAGTACCCGTGCCGGTAAGGACATCCTCACCCGGAATCCCAACGACCAGGGCTCCCTGGGCTGCGCCATCTCCGAAGCCATGGAGCTGGCCCTCACCACGCCCAACTGTAAGTACACCCTGGGCTCCGTGCTCAACCACGTATGCATGCACCAGACCGTCATCGGCCTGGAAGCGGAAAAGCAGATGGCCATGACCGGCGAATATCCGGACATTGTGATTGGCTGCTTCGGCGGCGGTTCCAACTTCTCCGGCATCGCCTTCCCCTTCATGCGCCACAACATCCGGGACGGCAAAAAGACCCGTTTCATTGCCGCGGAACCGGCCAGCTGCCCCAAGCTCACCAAGGGTAAATTCGAGTACGATTTTGCCGATGAAGCCGGCATGACCCCGCTCCTCCCCATGTTCACCCTGGGCCACACCTTCAAGCCCGCCACCATCCACGCCGGCGGCCTGCGCTACCACGGCGCCGGTGTCATCCTGTCGCAGCTCATGAAGGACGGCTACATGGAAGCTATCGACCTGCAGCAGACCGAAACCTTCAAGGCCGGCGTGCTCTTTGCCCAGACGGAAGGCATCATCCCCGCTCCGGAAAGCTGCCACGCCATTGCCGCCACCATCCGCGAGGCCCTGAAGTGCAAGGAAACCGGCGAGGCCAAAACCATCCTGTTCAACCTCTCCGGCCATGGCTTTGTGGACATGAGCGCCTACGACCAGTACATCTCCGGCGAGCTGCAGGACTACAAACTCACCGACGCAGAACTGGCCAAGTACATCCAGAGCGCCGATGTCCTGAACCAGTAATCAGCGTACCCTACTCCGTAAAATTGCGGCTGGCGAAGGGCAGGGAGAGGCGGAGGGCGGTGTGCCAGTATTCCCAGGTGTGGGCGCCGTTGCGGACGCGGAGTTCGCTGCGGAGCCCCGCCTTTCTCATTTTGCGGTACAGCTCCACGGACAGGGGCATGAGGCCGTCGTCGTCCCCGCAGTCCAGGAACCATTGCACGGTCTTGAGACGGTCGATGGTGGCAGGATCGGCCTTATCCATGAAATCCAGCGCGGAGTGCTCCCGGACGGCGTTGGCGGTAAGGATGAGCTTGCTGTCTGGATCCATGCCTTCCTGCACTTCATTCTGCTTGTTGTCCAGCCAGGCGCTCATACCGTAGCTGCTGGAAAACAATTCCGGATGCCGCTGGGCGTAGGCGATGGAGCCGCCGCCGCCCATGGACAGGCCCATGATGGCCCGGCGTCCCTTGCTGCCGCCGCAGGAGAACTTCTTCTCCACCGCAGGCAGGAACTCCCGGAAGAAAAAGTCCTCGTAGGGCCAGTTCTCCACGTTGAAATAGCCGTTCTGGTAATGGTGCACGTCCGCGTCGCCGGCGTTGGGCATCACAATCACCACCGGGCACAGTTCGCCGGTGCCGATGAGTTCGTCGGCCACGATTTGCATGCCGCCCATCTTGGTCCAATCCGAGTAATTGCCCCAGAGCCCGTGCAGGAGGTAAATGACGGGGTAGGACTTTCCGGCATCATAGCCGTCCGGCAGATACACGTTGTACTTTTGTTCACAGCCAAGCAATTGACTCTGAACACTTTCCGTAACGATTTTACTTTGCGCCAGGGCGGCCACGGCCACCACCAGGCCCAGCAGGAAGGAAATTACTTTTTTCATATCGGTAAGGTTTTGTTACGAAGCCATGCGGCCACTTCCGCGGGGAGGCGGGGGCTCAGGGTGCGGTAGACGCGCTCGTTGTAGGCGTTGAGCCAATTGCGCTCGTCCTCGGTGAGGAGGGATACCTCCAGGCAGGAGGTATCGTAGTGGCACAGGGTGAGCGGCTCGAAACCCAGCCAGGAGCCAAACTCATTGTCCCCCAGGGAGTGGCACAGGAGCACGTTCTCGTGCCGGACCCCGTGCATGCCTTCCCGGTAGATGCCGGGCTCGTCCGTTACCACAAACCCGGCCTGGAACGGCACGGAATTGAAGTTCTGGCGGAACTCGTGCGGACCTTCATGCACGCCCAGGAAAAAGCCCACGCCATGCCCCGTTCCATGCCCGAAATTGCGTTTGTATCGCCACAACGGTTCACGCGCCAGGATATCCAGGTGCGGCCCGCAGGTGCCTTTGGGAAACACCGCCATGGACAGGTCGATATGCCCTTTGAGCACCAGCGTATAGTCTTCCCGCTCCAGCGCGGTGCAGGGGCCCAGGGGCACGGTACGCGTAATGTCCGTAGTACCAAACAGATACTGTCCGCCGGAGTCGCACAGGTACAGGCCGCGGGCTTCCAGCAGGGCCGACCCTTCCCGCGGGGTGGAATAGTGCGGCAGGGCCGCCGAAGGGCCATAGGCCGATATGGTCTCGAAACTGTCTCCCCGGTACCCGGAGATTTGCGCCCGGAGGCTGCCCAGGTAGCAGGCGGCTTCCCACTCGTTCACGGAGCCGATATGCTGCTCTACCCAGTAAAGGAACCGCTCCATCACCAGGCCGTCTTCCAGATGGGCCTCCCGCATGCCTTCTATCTGAACGGCATTCTTCACGGCCTTGCGAAGCGGAACGGGCGAAGGGCATTCCACCACCTCCGGCAGCTGGTCGCCGTCGTCAATGGCGTCCCGCAGTGCCACATTGAGGCCGGAAGGGTCCACGCAAATGCGGTCTACGCCGTTTTCCCGCAGGGAGGCCAAGGTGAAGTTTACATCGGAATAGTCACAGATGGTGACGCCGTCCGCCGTGAGTTCGTCAAAGGTATCGGCCGTATCCGGATCCGGCTCTGCGTAGATTTCCTTGCGGACGAACCAGGAGACATCGTCCAGGGTTACCAGCAAATAGGAAATGACCAGCGGATTATAGGCGATGTCCGAGCCGCGTACGTTCAGCAGCCAGGCAATCTGGTCCAGGGCGGTGAGGAGAATGGCATCGGCCCCTTGCTTTACCAGCCACTTGCGCAGCCACTGGATGCGGGACTCCCGGCTTTCACCGGTGAGGTCCTCCCCCAGCGTAATGATGGGCGTGCAAGGAATGGCGGGGCGGTCCTCCCAAAGGGCGCTCAAAAGGTCCGGCACCGGGACGATGATGGCCGATGGCACCTTCTCCTGCAGCTCCTCCAAGGCGCTGACACTCTGGCAAAGTCCGTCCACGGCGATGAGGGGTTCGTCCATCTCCAACGATGCAATCCATTCAGGGATGGGCACTTGCTCCGGCACACGCATCTTGTGAAGCTCAACGCCCGTTCCGGCAAGCTGCTTCACGGCCTGGATGAAGTAGCGGGTGTCTGTCCACAGGCCGGCATGGTCCCGGGTGACCACCAGATCCCCGGCTTCTCCGGTGAAGCCGGAAAGCCATTCCACCTGTTTCCAGCGGGGAGCCGGATATTCGCTGGAATGGGGATCGCTGCCGGTAAGGATAACGATATCCCAGTTATTTTCCCTCATAAGGGCGCGAAGAGCCTCTATGCGGCCATAAAAGATATTTTCCATACAAGAAATCGCATGATATTTGCACAAATATAGCTATATTTGTACGAAATAAAAACAGAAATACCATGGCAGAAGATCCCCTCGAGAGAATCGAACGCGAAGAGCGTGAAAGAAAAGAAAACAAAGGTCCCCGTACCGTAATGATTATCCTGGCCTGCGTGGCTGTTGCCTTGGCCTGTGTACTGGGCTATATGCTGTATCAACGCAGCGCCCTGGTGAGCGACCTGGAAACGGAAAAGGCAGAACTGGCCCAGCAAATGGTAGCCCTCCAGCAGGACTTTGACAGCCTGAATTCGGACTATGAGAGCATCAATCACCAGCTGGACACCTCCCGCGAACAAGTGGCCCTGCTCATCGAGAAACTGAGCAAGACGGAAGCCACCAACCGCGCCAAAATCCGCCAGTATGAGAAGGAACTGGGCACCCTCCGTTCCATCATGAAGGGCTACATTGTCCAGATTGACTCCCTGAACACCCTGAACAAGAGACTTACGGCAGACGCCGCAGCCGCCCGCCGGGAGGCCGCAGAGAGCCGCGCCGCCAACGAGCAGCTCACCCAGCAGGTGGAAAGCCTGGCGACCCAGGTTAGCGCCGGCAAAATCCTCAAGGCCCGTGGCATCTCCCTGCTGGCCCATTACAGCAACGACAAAGTGGGAGACCGCCACAGCCGCGTGCGCTACATGACCGCCAACCTCTCGCTGGTAGAGAACACCCTGGCAGACAAAGGTCCCGTACGCATCTATGTCCGCGTAAAGGACCCGGAAGGGATCCTGCTGAACAACACGGAATCGACCAGCTTCACCGCCGGCGGCGAAGTCCTGCAGGCCACCGCCTCCCGTGAAGTGGACTACGAAGGCAACGAAGTAGACCTCACCATCTACATCAACGACACCGGTGAATTCGTCAAGGGTGTGTACACACTGGAAGTTTACACCGAGCAAAGCCTTCTGGGCCGCGCCGAATGCATGTTAAGGTAATATGATATACATCCACGTCCCTTTCTGCAAAAGCTTTTGCACCTACTGCGATTTTTACTCGGAAATCCCGGGTGAGGGCATGTACGACGCTTATACCAAGCAGCTCTGTCAGGAAATCCATGACCGCGCAGCAGAAATGGACAACAGCCTCAAAACCTTATACTTTGGGGGCGGCACACCTTCCGTGCTGCCCCTTTCTCATCTTACCCGTATCCTCCTGGCCCTGGAAGAATGCGGCCACGGCGGCCCCTACACGGAATTCACCATGGAGTGCAATCCGGAAGACCTGGTGGAAAAAGGCCTTCCCTACCTGGAAAGCCTGCGGTCCCTGGGCGTTAACCGCATGAGCATGGGCGTGCAGTCCCTGGACGATGACCTGCTCCGCTGGATGAACCGCCGGCACACGGCGGAGGGTGCCCGCGAAGCCTTCCGTCTGGTTCGTCAGGCCGGGTTCGAGAACGTGAGCATCGACCTTATCTTTGGCCTGTCCAACCTGTCGGATGCCGTGTGGGAGACCACCATTGACGAGGCCATCGCTATGGACCCGGAGCACATTTCCTGCTACCAGCTCACCATTGAGGGAGACAATGTGCTGGCCCAGCGGCTGGAAAACGGGGAATACGAAGAAGCCCCTGACGAGCTCTGCCGCCACCAGTACGACATCCTGTGCAGCAAAATGGCCGCCGCCGGTTATGTCCATTACGAGATTTCCAACTTTGCCAAACCCGGCTTTGAGGCCATCCACAACGGCGGGTACTGGCAGCGAAAGCCCTACGTGGGGCTGGGACCGTCGGCCCACTCGTTCAGCGGACGCGGCCGCAGCTGGAATTCTCCGGAGCTAAGCGGCTACACGCACACCAGCGAGTCCCTGAGCGTGGAAGACGAGAAAGTAGAAACCCTCATGCTGGCCCTTCGTACGGCCCGTGGCATTGACGGAGAGTTCCTCCTCGCCAATTGCAAGGGAGAAGACGTCCAGCGCCTCATCAAAGAGGGCGCGCTGGTAAAAGTGGGCCGGCGCTACCGCATCCCGGAGGACCATTTCTTTGTATCGGACGAAATTATAAGAGAACTGGCATGACCTACCTTAGAAGAGCTTTCAAATACCTGCTGCAAATCTGCATCCTCTTTGTCGTGATTATTGGCGCGCTCATGCTCACGGGCTTCATCGACCGTGACGTTTCCGTGGCCTTTCAGCAAGGCTGGACGTCCATCGGCTACATTGCCGCCATGTTCGCCCTCGTTTCCCTGGCATACCCGCATTTTGGCTATGGCAAACGGACCATCCACGCCCAAGGGGACCCGGCAGAATACTGGGCCCGCATAGACGCCGCCATGGCCTCCCGCGGTTATGAAAAAGCCGGCGAAACGGAAAACGGCGGCCGCAAATACCACCACACCTCCACCTTCATGCGCGTCTTGCGCCTGTGGGAGGACAGCATCACCATCGAGCCGGTACTGGGCGGTTTCCGGGCAGAAGGCCTGGTACGGGACCTGGCCCGCATTGTTTCCGCGATAGACCATATAATCAATAGCTATGGCAACTGATACACAATCCTTCAAAACCGTGGCCACCTTCACCGAGAAGGTCCAGGCCGACATGTGCGCAGCCCTTTTGGGCGACAACGGCATCCCCGCCGGCGTTTTTGGCGCAGACTCCTCCTACCCTTCCCTGGGCTATGCGAGGCCCATCGAAGTAAAGGTCAATGAAAATGATTATGAGGCGGCGATGAGCATTTTGGCAGCCGCTTCCAAGGCGGAGTAAAACTCCTCCCCAAAGGCATCTGTGAGCGGTCCGCGAAGGAACTGGTACACCCGGATTCCTTCGCGGCGCCCTTTTGCATAGGCGTCCTTGCAAATGTCCCAGCGGTGCAGGTTGAGCCCTACCCTGCCACCGCCCAGTTCCGTCACACGGATGGGATACAGGGAACAGGAAATGGGTTTCTTGAAGGTCGATAGTCCCTTGCAGAACTGCCGCTCGATGGCGCAGAAGCAGCTGCCGTCCTGAAAGTGGCAGAAAGCACACTCCTCGCTGCCGGGTACGAGCGGGGTCACCAGGTCCCCGTCGCGGTCGATCTCGAAAAACCCCTTGGCTTCCACGGCGGCACGGCCCTGAGGGGTCATGAGCGGGCTGAAGGATGCGTAATTGGCTTCTATCGGCTCCAATTCCTCTTCCTTCAGCGGCGCACCGCTGTCGCCAATGATGCAGCATTTGCCTTTGCAAACGGCATAGTCACAGGCAAAATACTCCAGGACCACATCCTCAGAAACCAGGATGTCCCCTATCTCGATAATGGTTCCAAATGCACTGCTCATGGTACAAGGTATTCTACGCGTCCACCGGCCGCCATTGCCTGCAGGAAGTCCCGGACGTCTTCCCGCGTCACGACGGCGATACTTTCTTTGAAACGGCTGGTGATGTCTTTGTTCCAGGCATAACGGGCATGGAGGGTGGTGACAAAGCCGCTGGCGTTCCCCATTACCCGCTGCACCACCAGGCCCAGCTTGTCTTTCCACAAGGCCATGTCGACGGGGTCGGCCAGTTCGGAAGAGGCCTCCTTAACGGCAGCGCGAACCGCGGTAAGGGCTCGCTGGGCCGATACTTCGTCTACATCGGCAGGCACATTCCCGAGCGGAAGCGGCCGGCAACTGATTTTCACCTGAAAACGCTCGCGCGGGTGTACCAGGGGCACCACTTCCACCCGGCTTGTGAATCCGTAATTGGCCAGGTGCTCGGTCAGGCGCTTTTGCAAAAGGTCCTGGGCGACATAGGAGGTATAGAAATGCGGGGCCGTCACGGGGTAGTCCGCCTCCATCAGCACATAAATTCCTTTCTCCGGACCGTCCTCAGTGACGGTGAGCGTACCCGTGCGGGGGCTGTACGACACTATCCGGCGGGGCGTCACGCCCTTGAGTACGCGGAACCCGCCCAGATACTGGCAGAGGAGCTTTTTAACGCTGGCCTGGTCGAGGTCTCCGGAAAGGATAAGTACGCCGTCATTCATGCGCGAGAAACGGTCGGCATAAAATTTCTCCGCCTTCTTCCAGGTTTCCGCCGACAGGGCCGATGGAATCCGGGCGTCCGTGTAGCGGTACTCCGGCGCCAGAAGCAGCTTCAAGGCATTGTCGGTTCCGGGCTCCTGCAACAACTGCTGCTGCCGGTAGGCCTCGAAGGAGTCCCCGTTGATCTTGCCGTGGTTGGTAAGCTCGATGAGCGCCTTGAGCAGGAACGGGAGCCGGTTGGACGGTGCCACGCCGCTCACGGCCATGTTATTCAGGTCCACGTGGGTATCCATGCTCACGCCGCTCACCTCCAGCACTTCGCGGAAATGCCAGGCAGGAAGGCCGGCGGCATCGTACAGCGAAAGAAGGTCTCCGATGTAGCCGCCCTCCCCTTCCTGAAGGTCGCCAATTTGGGCCAGGCCGCCGCCCAGTTGCAGCTCGTAGTTGAAGATACCCGTTTTGGGCACCTGCTTGAAGATGACGCGCATGCCGTTGGAGAAGGTCCAGCTGGTGCCACCGGAGACCGGTTCCACGCGCTCGCTCTTCACCCTGACCTTGGGGCAGTTCACCTGCATGCCCAGGGTATCGCCCCCATGCCAGCGGTAATCGTTGCCCGACTTCACCACGGAGCCATACAAGTAGGACAGGTTGTAGTAGAACAGTTCCTCGTCCTTGTCCAGGGAGTCCGGGGCCTGCCGGTATTCCAGCGTGAGGTTGGACAGCTGCTCCAGGAGGGCATCGGCAAAACGGTTGAACAGACGCGTTTCCACACTGTCGCTCACGTTTTTGCGGGAGAAAAGGCGCACCGTTTCGTCGTAGGGGGCCAGGTTGGCGCCATACAGGAAATGGGCGATGCAGCGGTTCACCAGCGAACTGGGAGCGGGTTTGGACACCCATTTGCGGTAAATGGTGGGCATGAGCACCTTCTTGGCCTCTGCGAACTCCTCCGGCGTAACGCCCAATGCGTCCATTTCGGCAATGGTGTTGGACATCAGGCGCATGGTGTTGTGCAGGTTCTCCGGCGCTACGCGCATGGATACGGTATAGCGCTCGTCATCGCCATAATCGGCACTGCGAAGGGCATGGAAATCAATGCTGCCGTAGGGGATTCCGGCAGCGCGGAAATTGCGTTCCAGCCGATGCTGCAGTAGGACCTGGAATTCCAGGCCGAAGAGGTCCGTCACCAGCGCCTGAGCCGTATTCATGTACGGGAAAGGGATGCGGGCGCCGTCGTAAGAAATGCTCACGCGGGCGTTGCCGTCCGGATAAAACTGGACAATGGGGGCCGGCGAGGGCTCCCAGACATAGTCCGGCTGGTGGTTGGTTTTTACCAGCATCCGCGGGACCAGCATGGAGAAAATGTCCAGCTTCTTTTTGAGTTCCACGGCGTCGATGTCGCCGCTGACAATCACCGCCTGCTGGGCCTTGGACTGGGCCACCAGGCCAAACGTATAGAGCAGTGTGGAATCCAGGGCCTCCGGACGGTAAAAGGGGACCTGGCAGAACCGATAGACGGTGGAGCCGTCCGTATCGGAAAGATAGCCTTCCGGGCCGGGCGCGATGCTCAGCCGTCTCAGGAGGCTGCTCCGGAGGGTACTGCGCTTGGCTTCCGACAGCGGCTCGTCGCGCTGGACGATGGCAACGTCGGCATAGCCTTTTACCGTGGGATCCGTTACCATGTAGTAGGTAACACCACAGCCCAAAGTGCCCTTTTGGATGCGCGAATCCATGGGAAGTGGTGGAAGTTGTGTCTGCGCTGGCACTATTCTTGAAAAAGAGCATAGGGCGCACAGCGTCAGAATGAGGTATTTGAACTGACGAATCTTCATTTTAAGGTAATTTGGTGCAAAATTACAACTATTTTTACTATTTTTGCAATTCGTGGACCAATGAATGTTTAATTTAACCATAGAGAGAAAAGAACCATGAAAAGATTTTTTGTAGCACTCGCCGCCCTCGGGCTCGCCGCTGCTGTGGCAACCGCACAAGATTTCAAAAAAGCCGTAGAAACATTCAACGCCGGAGCCACTACTCTGGAAACCAATAAAACAGAGGCCCTGGCCCAGTTCCGTGCCGCCATGACGGAAGCCGCCCTCTGTGAAGGCGAAGAAGCCGCAGAGCTCGTAGCCAAATGCAAGGAGATTATCCCCGGCACCCTGATGTCCATCGCCAAGGAACAAATTAACGAGGCCAATTACGACAGCGCTCTGGCCACCCTGGCAGAAGTAAAGACTGTTGCCGCGGAATATGAAGCAACTGAGGTTGCAGCAGAAGCTGCGGAGCTTATCCCCAACGTTTATCTGCGCAAGGGCTCCACCCTGCTCAAGGCCAAGGATTTCGCCGGTGCAGCTGCCGCTTTCAAGGAAGTCACCGCGCTCACCCCGGAAGACGGCCAGGCGTATCTCCTGCTGGGCCAGTCCCTCCTGCAGGGCGGCAATACGGACGGTGCCGTGGAGGCTCTTACCAAAGCCGACGAGCTGGGTGAAGAACAGGCCAAAAAGCTCCTGTCCACCACCTACCTCAAGAAAGGCCAGGCCCTGCTGAAGGCCGGTAAGAACGCCGAAGCCATCGAGGCCCTTGAGCAGTCCAACAGCTACGTAGAGAGCGGCAACGCCTATATGCTCATCGCCAGCGCCCAGACCAAAGCCGGCAAGAGCGCCCAGGCCATCGAGGCCTACAAGAAATACCTGGAACTGAGCCCCAACGCCAAGAACGCCGCGGACATCATGTTCACCATCGCCGCCACCGCCCAGAAGGCCGGTGACAAGGCTACCGCCAAAGAGTACTACCAGAAGCTCGCCGGTACCAAGTACGCCGCCCAGGCGGCGGCCCAGCTCAAGACCCTGTAGGAGCCCTTAAAGCCCTCCCTTAAAGCCCGGTTCGCGCCGGGCTTTTTTGTGCCCTTCCCGCCGGGATTCAAGAATAGTTTGTATCTTTGCGGTATGATTGCCCTGGAACTGTTGGCGCCGGCACGGACGGCACAGATTGGCATCGCGGCCATAGACTGCGGGGCGGATGCCGTGTACATTGCCGGCCCGGCGTTCGGGGCCCGGCAAGCGGCCGGAAACAGCGTGGAGGACATCCGGGCGCTGTGCACCTATGCCCATCGCTTCGGGGTGCGCATTTATGCCACGGTGAACACCCTGCTGGAGAAGGAGGAGATTCCGCAGGCCCGTGCGCTGGTGAGGCAGTTGGAGGAGGCCGGGGTGGACGCACTCATCGTCCAGGACCCTGCCGTGCTGGGCATGAGCAGCACCCTTGTCATGCACGCCTCTACCCAGTGCGCCATCCGCACCCCCAAAAAGGCGCAAGGGCTGGAAAGCCTGGGCTTTGGCCGATTGGTCCTGGAACGGGAACTGTCCCTGGACCAAATCAGGGCTATCAGCCAAGCCGTCCACACGGAGGTTGAGTTCTTTGTCCATGGCGCGCTCTGCGTGTGTTACAGCGGACAGTGCTATTTGTCAGAATATCTTACCGGCCGCAGTGCCAACCGGGGCGCCTGTGCCCAGCCCTGCCGCAACCTGTACGACCTGCAGGACGCTTCCGGAAAGGTTCTGGTGCGTGGCAAGGCCCTGCTTTCCCTCAAGGATTATCAGCTTATTCATCGGCTGGAGGACCTGGCTGCGGCCGGCGTTACCTCCTTCAAGATAGAGGGCCGATTAAAGAATGAATCCTACGTCCGGAACGTAGTCAAGGCCTATTCGGAGGCCCTGGATGCGCTCATCCAGAAGCACCCGGACCGCTACCGCAGAAGCTCCTTCGGGCAGGTTCGCGGCGGGTTTACGCCCAACCTGCAGAAAACCTTCAACCGCGGGTACACGGAACTGTTCCTGGACGGCGAACGTGGGCAATGGGCCGCCATGGACGCACCCAAGTCCATGGGCGAATATGTAGGAACGGTTGCCCGCGTAACGCCTAGCGGACTGGTTTTGCAGCCCGCGGCGCCGGACCTGGTGCTGGCCAACGGCGACGGTTTTGCCTTTGTAAACAAGGACGGCAGCATCACCGGTTTCCGGGCCGATGTGTGCCAAGGTTACACCCTCTTCTGCCGCAGGCCGGAGGACCTCAGGGAAGGACAAAAACTCTATCGGAACATCTCTGCGGCCTTTGAAAAGCAACTGGAGGCCGCCAAGCCGGTGCGGGAAGTAGAGGTAAGCCTGTCCGTGACCATTCAAGCGGGCACCCTGTTTGTTGAGGCGCGGTCCGAGGATGGTCGCCAGGCCGTAGAACAGCTCCCTTTTAGTGCCGATGCTGTTGCCAAAGACCCGGACCGCATGCGCCAAACCCTTCGGGGCCAGTTGAGCAAGCGCAGCGGGCATTATGCCTTTCTGCCGCCGGCCATCCAGGTGAACGGCCCCGTTCCTTTCCTGCCGGTATCGGCCATCAACGGCATCCGCAGGGATTTGGCAGAGCGGCTGGAAGAGCAGCCAGTGAAGGCCTTGCCGCTATACCGGGGTAAGGTAAACCCAGACACGACCTTCCAGCTCACCTACGCTTCCGACGGAGAGCTCATGCGCTCCAAATACTGCGTGCGCCATGAACTGGGCCTATGCCCCAAACAAGGGAAGTCAAAAAAGGCAGAACCCCTCTTTCTCATCAACGGAAAAGAGCGGCTCCGCCTGGATTTCCACTGCGCAGTGTGCGAAATGACCGTGCGTCAATCCTGAACCCCGTCCTCCAGCTTGACCTAAATGAGTTCCAAAACCAGTTCCACGTCCCCGAAACGGATGGGCTGGCCACTGTTTTTCTCAATGAAGGCATGGGTGAGGGCTCCGCGCCAGACAATGTCATCCCGGCTGTTCAAGGGAATTTCCAGCTCAAACCCGTAGCTTTTGGAATTGTACTTAACAACAGCCGCACATTTCCAGGTTGTCTGGGTTCCCCCGTCGTCTTCCAACATCATGTAGGCTGCACTGGTCAGCTGCTGGGTCCACTCCGACACCAGGATGGCGTTGAACGGCTGCTCCACCCCTACCTGGTCCCGCCGGACCACCAGCATAAAGTCTGTGATGCTGGGCTGATACAGCCGCAGCTCCGGCTCCGTAGCCGCCGTAAAGTCCTCCACTGCGCCAATTTTGATCCAAAATTCGCTGGCCCCACAGAACCAGGTGTCAAACTGCCGCAGGGCCTTGAAAGAGCGTAGCACCAGGGTGCGCAATTCCTCCGTCTCCCCTTTGACAATGAGCCCGCCGCCGCCCTGCCCCCAGGAAGGATCCTCCCGTCGGAGCAGTTCCAGGCTTTTGTAGTCTGCGTCCGAATTGCGGTTCACCACCCATACAGGCCTTTCTGCGGCCATGGGCTCATCCACTATCACCTTCCGGGCCGATCCATCCGGCAACAGTTCATAGCCCTCGTTCTCCAAGGCGCCGTCTCCGGGATCGTAGGTGATTACCGGCAGTTGCCGTCCGTCCCATACACCCGCCCCCGGCCAATAAATCTGCACGTCCGAGAGGGCAAGCGAGTCCAGCCAGCCGTCATCCGCTGCCTTGGTAGCGAGCGCCTCCCGCAGGAGGTCCCGGAGCGGACGACCATACTTCCCCGCTTTGGTATCGGCCGTCTCTCCTACCCCGCGCCCCGGCGAGGCAAACAAATCCCGCATGCGGTACTCTTCGTCGTACCCGTTCCCTGCCGATGCCCCGGTGGCGTCCTGTACCTCTACCATTTGCTCCACGCCCAACGGCAACGTGGAAAGCAGTTGCGCTACATCCTCCAGCATGATTACGCTGCGAGGGCTCTCCTGAGGAAGCAACGGAGCTTCCTCCCTCTGTTTGTCACAGCCTTCCAAGGCCACGAACAGGACGCTTAAAGCGCCCACAAAAAAACTTCCGTACTTCATGTTGCAAAGTACGGAAGTAGTTTCGGTGTAACCAAAAAACAAACGAATAAAACGGAAAATAGGCCTCTGGGGCTAGCAGAAGGCCTATTTCTTGTAAAAGACGAAACGGTTTTTGTCGTAAAAATCCGTTACGAGCGATGTCTCCGAAAAGCCCGAATCGCGGAAAAGACCCTCGGTCTCCTTTCCCAGGACCTCGTTGATTTCCGTCAGGCCCTTCCCTTCCGGCGACAGGAAACGATGCGACCAATGCGCCACGGCCCGGTAAAACAGAAGCGGATCATCGTCCGGGACAAAGAGCGCGCGCGAAGGCTCATAATCCAGCACATTCCGCCGCAGCGACCCTTTCTCCTTTTCCATAATATAGGGCGGATTGGACAGGACAAGGTCGAACGGACCGAAGGAAAACTCCTGCTCCGTATCCAGGATATCCGCGGCAATGAAGGTGGGCGCCAAGGCCCCGGTCGTTTTAAGTTCGGTGGAAAAATCCTGCCCGCTGGCCACGGAAAGCGCGCCGGTGGAGATATCCACCCCCACCACGCGGGCCCCGGGCACCGACAGCGCCAGCGACCAGGCGATGTTGCCCGACCCCGTGCACAAATCCAGTACCCGCACCGGCTCTGCCGCCTTTCCATAGGGGCTTCGCATGCGCTTGATCCGGCTGGCAATCTTGATGGCCTCCCGCACCAGCAGTTCTGTCTCCGGACGCGGGATGAGCACATCCGGCGTCACGTGGAACACGCGCCCGCAGAACTCCGCACGCCCCGTCACATATTGGATGGGTTCCCCCTTCTGCAGCCGCGACAAGCCGTCCAGCAGGGCTTTCTCCCCCTTCTTGTCAATCTTGTACTGCGGCTCTACAATATGCGTGTAATTTTTGGTGCCGATGGTTTCCTCACACAGCATCAGTACCATATTCCGCGCCTCCGCCGTCGGGTACAGCGGTTCCAGGGCGGCAATCCCCTCCTTCAGAAAATCCACCAGCAGCATGCCTTACGCGTTTTCGATAATGGTAGAGAGGAAATTGGTAATGCCGATACCGGCGGTACGCACCATCTTGGGCACCAGCGAGGCGTTGGTCATGCCGGGAATGATATTCACCTCCAGGAAGTAAATGCCATCCTTGGCGACAATATAGTCCATGCGGACCAGACCCTTGCAGCCCAGGTACCGGTAGATGCGCTTGGAGATGTCCTGCACCTGGTCACGAAGACTATCCGGAATCTCTGCCGGGCATACCTCCCGGCTGAAGCCGTTGTACTTGGCGTCGTAGTCGAACCAGCCGGTCTCGGAAATAATCTCAATTACGGGCAGGGTCTGTACCTGATTTCCATCGAAATAGACGGCGCAGGTGAGCTCATGCTCCGCCTTGACGGCCGCTTCCACAATGACGGTATCGCCCTCTGCAAAAGCGAAGCGGATGGCAGCAGGAAGGTCTTCCGCTTTTTCCACCTTGGTGATGCCAAAACTGGAGCCGCCGGAGGTGGGCTTGACAAACAAGGGCAGGCCCAGGCGCTCCACCGCCTGCTTGCTGAAGGACTCCACATCGTCCCCCTGACGGACAAATGCATCCGGTGCCATTTTCACGAAGTCTGCCGTGCGCAGGTAGCTCTTGCAAGAATACTTGTCGAAGGCCACGGTGGTGACAAAGGCGCTGCAGCTGGAGTGCGGCACGCCCAGCATTTCCAGGTACCCCTGCAGCAGGCCGGTTTCTCCGGGAGCCCCGTGCTGCATGATGTAGGCAAAGTCGAACTTGATTTTTTCTCCGAGTACCATGACGGAGAAGTCCGACTTGTCAATCTCCGGCCGGGCACCCTCCGGGAAGGGCTGACGCATGGCGTTGGCCTTGCGCATAGCCACCAGGTTCCATTTGCCGAAACGGGCAAAAATCTCATAAACGTCGTACTGGAATTCGTCGATGCGCGAAGCAACGAACTCGCCACTGCGACATGCCACCTCCCACTCGGAGGAATCGGAGCCGTAAATCACGGCTATGGATCGATATTTGGCCATTTTATCTATTCGAAATAATAATTTTCAAGTTCATCCTTTTCCTGCATGGCGCCCGTTTCCTGGGAGCCGACGCAATAATTTCCTTTGAGTTCCTCCGGGAACACATCGTCCTGGGAAATGCCCAGGGTGCCGTCCTGAAGGACTTTCTTCATCCATAGGCCCCAGATGGGCAGTGCCATGTTGGCTCCCTGGCCCAGGTTGTTGTTGGAGAAGTGCACGTAGCGGTCCTCTGCGCCTACCCAGACGCCGGCAGTAATCTTGGGCGTATAGCCAATGAACCAGCCGTCCGAGTTGTCGTTGGTGGTTCCGGTTTTACCGGCAATCTCTCCCTTGAGGCCGTACTTGAAGCGCAGCCGCACACCGGTACCATTGTCCACCACGGCGCGCATCATCTGGATCATGGCGCCGGTGGCCCGCTGGGACAGGGCCTCCCGCTTGCGTCCGCTGAACTGGCCCAGGATGTTGCCGTCCCGGTCCTCGATGCGGGTAACAAAAAGCGGATAGGTATACGTGCCGCCGGAGGGATAGGTGTTATAGGCGGTGACCATGTCAAAGACGGACAGGTCCGCTGCGCCCACGCAAAGGGACGCCACAGGGTCGATAAAGCCGCTGATGCCCAGGTTTCGCATCATGGCAACCATGGAGGCGGGGCCCAGTTGTTTCATCAGGTACGCTGCCACGGAGTTGGAACTGTGCGCAAGACCCCAGGTGAGGTCTACCATGGTGCCGTCCGCGTGGGTGTCCTGCGGCGTCCAGGTTTGGTCTCCGTTCACCACAATGACCACGGGCGAATTGAGCACCGGGTCACAGGGCGTCATGCCGGACTCCATGGCCAGGGTGTAAATGAAAGGCTTTACGGTGGAGCCCACCTGCCGACGTCCCTGACGGACATTGTCGTACTTGAAGTAGCGGTAATCCGGGCCACCGACATAGGCCTTCACATTACCCGTTCCCGGCTCTATGGCCATGAAGGCCGCGCGGAAGAAGGACTTGTAATAGCGGATGGAATCGTCCGGAGTCATGACGGTGTCCCGGTACCCGGGTTTGTCCCAGGTAAAGACACGCATCTTGACGGGCTCGGAAAAGCTCTTGTCTATCTCTGACTGGCTGCAGCCGGAGGCTTTCATCATGCGGGTGCGGTCGCTCCAGCGGCGGGCCTGCTTGAGGGTGGTTTCAATGACGGAAGGTTCCGTGTCCGAGGTGAACGGAGGATTGCGCCGATACTTGAGTTCCCGGAAGAAGGCCTTCTGGAGGTCTTTTCCCAGATGCTCCGCAATGGCTTCCTCCGCATAGCGCTGCATCTTGTAATTAATGGTGGTATAGATGCGCAGGCCGTCCTTGTCCAGGTCATAGGCCGAGCCGTCGCTCTTGAAATTCTTGTTGAGCCAGCCGTACACAGGGTCGTCCTCCCACTGCAGGGAATCCACCTGATAATCCTCCACGGACGCATAAGAAGAACGCTTGGGCTTGGTGGCGCTCATGATGCGGCGGAGCATGTCGCGAAAATAAGGGCCCACACCGGTGGTACGGTCACCTTTACGGGTGTGCAGGGTGATGGGCAGCGCCTGAAGGGAATCGCATTCTGCCTTGGTAAGATAATGCATTTCCTCCATGCGGGAAAGCACCAGGTTGCGGCGGCGCAGGGCGTGCTCCGGATTCAGAGAGGGATTGTAGCGGGTGGGCTTGTTCACCATGCCCACCAGCACGGCGCTTTCCTCCGTAAGCAGTTCTGCGGGCTGTTTCCCGAAGAACTGATTGGCGGCCGAAGAGATGCCGTAGGAGTTGGAACCGAAGAACACGGCATTCATGTACATGTCCATGATTTCCTCCTTGGTGTAGTTGCGCTCCAGCTTGATGGCGGTAATCCATTCCTTTAATTTAATCCAGACCATGCCCAGTTTGCCCCTGTGGGCACCACGGGGATACAGCGTTTTGGCCAGCTGCTGGGTGATGGTGGAACCGCCGCCCTGGGAGGAATCCCGGGACAGGAGCGTGCGGAACAGCACACGGCCCAGCGACTGCAGGTCCACGCCGGAGTGGTCGTAGAAGCGTTTGTCTTCCGTGGCCACGGCCGCCTGTACCAGCGACTGGGGCAGTTCCTCATACCCAACGAAAGTACGGTTCTCTATATGATAAGTGGTAAGGATTTCTCCTTCCTCTGCAATCACCTGCGTCGCCAACTTGGAGTCCGGGTTTTCCAGTTCCTCGATGGAAGGGATATCGGCAAAAGCCCATACCGCACCCAGCAGCAGTGCCAGCAGCACTACCGGGGTTACCAGAAGAATCCAGAACCACTTGCTGATTGTCTTCTTTGCGCTGTCCGTCATGCGATAAAAATTTTCACTGTGCGCAAGACCTTAGGTCTTGTCAAAAGTTCAGTCTACAAAATTAAACAGAAAATTTGGATTTATCCGCGAATTCTGCGTTACTTTGCAGAAAATTATCGGGCCTTGGGTCCGCAAATGCAATCGATATGGAGGGAAAAAACTTAGTTATTGTAGAGAGCCCCGGGAAGGTGAAGACCATCCAGCAGTACCTGGGAATGGGATATCTGGTAAAGGCATCCATCGGCCACATCCGCGACCTGGAAGAGCACAAGCTCAGCGTAGACGTAGCCAACGGGTTCACCCCGGAATATATTGTACCGGCCGACAAAAAGAAAGTGGTGGCCGAACTCAAAAAACTATCGGAGGCCGCTTCCACCGTGTGGCTGGCGTCCGATGAAGACCGCGAAGGAGAGGCCATCTCCTGGCACCTGAAGGAGACGCTGGGCCTTCCGGAGGGCAAAACCCGCCGTATCGTCTTTCATGAAATCACCAAAAATGCCATCCTCAGTGCCATCGAGCACCCCAGGGACATTGACATGAACCTGGTGAACGCCCAGCAGGCCCGCCGCGTGCTGGACCGTCTGGTGGGCTTTGAGCTCTCGCCCATCCTGTGGCGAAAAATCCAACCCAAGCTCAGTGCCGGCCGCGTGCAAAGCGTGGCGCTGCGCCTGATTGTGGACCGCGAAAAGGAAATCATGGCCTTCCGCCCGGAGCCGTACTACCGCGTGGAAGCCACCTTCCAGCCGGAGGGCACGGACACCCGCGTAAAAGCCACCCTGGATACCCATTTTGCCTCGGAGGAAGAGGCACGCAGGTTCCTGGAAGACAGCATCGGCGCCAACTATACCATTGTTTCCGTGGAGAAGAAGGCCGGTGTGCGGGTTCCCGCCGCCCCTTTCACCACCTCTACGCTGCAGCAGGAGGCCGCCCGGAAACTCCACTTCCCGGTTTCCACCACCATGCGTGTGGCGCAGGGGCTGTACGAGCGAGGCCTCATCACCTACATGCGTACAGACTCCACCAACCTGTCGTCCCTGGCCCTGAACACGGCCAAGCAATTCATTCTAAACCAGTTTGGGGCCGACTACTCCCATCCGCGCCAGTACAAGACCAAATCCAAAGGCGCTCAGGAGGCCCACGAAGCCATCCGGCCCACCTATATAGAGAATGTGTCCATCGACGGAACGGCGCAGGAGAAAAAGCTGTACGAGCTCATCTGGAAGCGCACCATCGCCTCGCAAATGACCGAGAGCCGCGTGATGAACACCACCCTCAAAGTGGGGCTGGACAAACGCACGGAGCGCTACGGCCTGCAGTCGGTGGAGCTCCTCTTCGACGGTTTCATGAAGGTGTACCTGGAGAGCCGGGACGATGACGAATCGGACCAGGAAGAGGTGGTGCTGCCGGAGCTGCACCAGGGAGACCGCATGCTGGAACAGGGGGTATCGGCCCTGTGCAAATATACCACGCCGCCGGCACGCTACTCGGAGGCCACGCTGGTGAAAAAGCTGGAAGAACTGGGCATCGGCCGTCCTTCCACCTATGCCGCAACGGTGGATACCCTCACCCGCGGCCGTGGCTATGCCGTCAAGGGCGACAAAGAAGGCCAGAGCTTCCAGGTGACCAACCTAACGCTGAAAAACGGCACCATCAAGAGCAGCACCAAGAAAGAGACCGTAGGTGCAGAGAAAGGCAAGCTGCTACCGCAGGAAATCGGGCTTATCGTCACGGATTACCTGGTGGGCAACTTCACCGACATCCTGGATTACGACTTCACGGCCAATGTAGAGGCCGATTTTGACGAGGTGGCGGAGGGCAAAAAGCAGTGGAACGCAGTTATTGCGGCTTTCTACGCCCCTTTCCATGCCCATGTGGAACAGGTGCTGTCGGACCATAGTTACAGCAAGGTCACCCGCGAGCTGGGCGTGGCGCCGGACGGCGAAAAAGTGGTTGCCGCTTTTGGCAAGTTTGGACCGTACGTCCAAAAAGGCGAGGGCGAAAAACGCCAGAGCGCTTCGCTGGGGAAGGGCCAGCTCATCGAAACCCTTACCCTGGCCGATGCTTTGAAACTGTTAGAGCTTCCCCGCACGGTGGGCCGGCTGGACGGCGTGGACATTGTCGCCACCCGCGGCCGCTTTGGTCCCTATCTCAAATACGGAGACCGCAACGTCAAGCTGCCCAAGGGCGCAGACCCGCTGAAAATCACGCTGGAAGAATGTATCAGCCTGATTAAGGAACAGGCCGAGGCCACGAAGGCGGCCGCCGCTCCCATCGCCGAATTTGGCGACATCAAAGTACTCAACGGCCGATACGGTCCGTATATCAAACAGGGGGTTACTAATTATAAGATTCCCCGCGGGAAAGATGCCGCCCAGCTCACGGAAGCTGAGTGTCAGGCGATTATCGCAGCTGCAGGCACTACAAAAAAATATACGGGAAAGCGTTAGAATTAAAAAAAAGTTGTACATTTGCAGTGGTTAGTTAAAAATTGAAAGCACATGGCAACTTATCACATCGACCAGATTGACCAGAAAATCCTCTCTTACCTGGTTAAAAATGCCCGTATGCCCTTCCTGGAAATTGCCCGCGAATGCGGTGTTTCCGGCGCAGCTATCCATCAGCGTTTCAAACGGTTAGAGGCCAATGGCGTGATCACCGGCTCCCGCCTGCAGGTGAAGCCGCAGGCCCTGGGGCTCAACGTGTGCGCGTACGTGAGCATCTCCTTGTCGGAATCCACCAAATATCCGGAGGTTATTGCCAATTTGAAGAAGATTCCGGAGATTGTGGAATGCCACTTTGTAACGGGTAAGTATGCCATCCTGGCCAAACTCTACTGCCTGGACAACGACCACCTCATGGAGGTGCTCCTGAACACCATCCAGAAAATCCCCTACATCCAGTCCACGGACACCATGATTTCCCTGGACGAGCCCATTGAGCGTCAGGTGTGGGTGAAGGATTTCAAGAGCACGTCGTACTCCGGCCGCGACTAGGTCATGCCATGAAACCCCTCCGTCTTATCGTTCTTCTGTGCCTTGTGGTAGCTTCTGCCTGCGGTATCGTCCGGAAAACCCAGCAGGAGAAACAGGCCGAGGCCCGGCGCGTCCAGGAAATGCTGGATGCGAGAAACTACACCATCGATATCGACTACATGATTCCGCTCCGCGGCAGCGGAAAGCCCGTCAGCATCCACTCGCTAAGGGTCGCGGGAGACACGCTCACCTCCTATCTCCCCTACTTCGGGGAGGCCCGGATGGTCCCCTATGGCGGCGGCAAGGGGCTGAACTTTGAGGAAAAGATTACCTCGTACTCGGACTCCGGCGCATCTGCGGACTCCGGCGCATCCGCGGAGAAAAGGGCCATCACCATTGCCGTCAAAAACGAGGAAGACTCCTATATCTTCACCCTCACTGTCTTCGAAGGCGGCGACACCCACATTCATGTCCACTCCGTCAACCGGGACGACATCAGCTATCACGGCACCGTGCGGGTAGACAAGGGCCTACGCGGGGGCAAAAGGGGGCGCTAATGCCCCGCTCAGAGGGGCTCGTGCTTTAACGGGGGGCGAGAGAATCGAGGATGGCGCGGGCAAGGATGAGGTCCTCGGGGGTGGTGATTTTGAGGTTGAAGCGTTCCCCCGGCAGGAAGGTGAGTGCAAGGCCATAGCGCTCCGCCACGGAGGCGTCGTCCGTGAAGGAAGTGTCGAAGTGGAGGGTGTAGGCGGCCTTGAGGGCCTCTGACTGGAACACCTGGGGCGTCTGGGCGCCATAGATGCGGCTGCGGTCCACGGTTTCGCCGGTGGCGGCCAAAACGCCGCCGCGTTTTTCCAGCACCTTAAGCGTATCTGTAACAGGCATAACCGGGATAACGGCCGGGGCCGATTCCGCGGCCTTGAACAGTTCCCGCACCTTATCCACGGAAACGAGCGGCCGCACACCGTCCTGCACGGCCACCAGGGCGCCGTCCGGGACATATTTAAGGGCGTTCTTGACAGAATGGAAACGGGTGAAACCGCCCTTCACCAGCCGCTGCGGGCACACAAAATTGGCCTGCAGGCAGTACTGCCGCCAGTAGGCCACATGCCCCTCCGGCAACACGGTAATGACCTGAATATCCGGGACAGCTTTAAGAAAAACCTCCATGGTGCGCCGCAGGATGGGCACTCCATCCAGCTCCAAAAACTGTTTGGGAACGGCCGACCCCATCCGGGTGCCGGTGCCGCCCGCAGTAACCACCAGATATTTTTTTCTCTCCATGGGTACGATTCTTTACGCAAATGTAATTATTTTTTCGTAATTTTGGAGGTATTTACGAATTGAGCGTTAGTTATGGCATTTCACTTTCTGAATCAAGAACTCGCTATCGACCTGGGCACTGCCAACACCGTCATTTTCCAGAATGACCAGATTGCCCTGGACGAGCCCTCTATAGTGGCCATCGACAACCAGTCCGGCAAATGCATTGCCCTGGGTCAGAAGGCCAAACTCATGCACGAGAAAACCAATCCCGGCATCAAGACGGTGCGTCCCCTGAGGGATGGCGTCATTGCAGACTTCAACGCCGCGGAAATGATGATCCGTGGCTTCATCAAGCAGGTAAACTCGCGTCACCGCAGCCTGTTCGCCCCCAACCTCAAGCTGGTGGTAGGCATTCCTTCCGGCTCCACGGAGGTGGAAATCCGTGCCGTCCGCGACTCCTCGGAGCACGCCGGCGGCCGGGACGTATACCTCATCTATGAGCCCATGGCAGCAGCCCTGGGTATCGGCCTGGATGTGGAGGCGCCTAAGGGTAATATGGTGGTAGACATTGGAGGTGGTACCACGGAAATCGCCGTCATCTCCCTGGGCGGCATTGTGTTGCAGGATTCCGTGCGTGTGGCCGGCGACGTTTTCACGGCCGATATCCAGAACTACCTGCGTCAACAACACGTGATTAAAGTAGGTGAAACCACGGCGGAAAAAATCAAGATTGCCGTGGGCGCCGTCATTCCCCAACTGGACGAAGAACCGGAACCGTTCCTTGTGCGCGGTCCCAACCTGATGACCGGCCACCCGGTAGAGGCCCTTATCCCCTATCAGGAAATAGCCCACTGCCTGGACAAGTCCATTGCCCGTCTGGAGTCCTCTATCCAGCAGGTCCTGGAGCAAACGCCCCCGGAGCTGTACTCGGACATTGTGGAAAACGGTATTTTCCTCAGCGGTGGCGGCGCCCTGCTCCGCGGCCTGGGCAAACGGTTCACGGAAAAGATGAACATCCAGTTCCACGTGGCGGAGGACCCGCTCCGCGCCGTGGCACGCGGCACCTGCATCGCCCTTAAAAATACGGAAAACTACTCCTTCCTCATGCGCTAAAAGTCCATGAAGCAAAGAGCCATCACCGGTTGGATCAATTTCGCGGTCTTCCTTGTCCTGGAGATCGCGTCATTGCATATGCTCCGGCACAACGGCGATATGCAGAAGGCCTGGCTGGCGCGGGGCTCGCACTGGGTAATGGGCACCGTCTGGGGCGCCACGCAGCGCATCCAGGGCTACTTTTCCCTAGCCACCACCAACCAGCAGCTCGCGCAGGAGAACTTCCAGCTGCGGGAACAACTGCTCCAGGCTCGGGAAAAGCTCCAACAGCTGCGGGCAGACTCCCTCCAGTTGGTCCCGCGCCCCGGCTTTAGCCTCACCCTGGCGGAAGTCATCAAAATGAGCCGCAACAAGCAGCACAACTACCTGATCCTGAACCGGGGCTACGAAGACGGCATCCAGGAAAAATCCGGCATCATCTCCCAAAACGGCGTGGTGGGTATCGTGGACGCAGTGAGCGCCCACTACGCCTACGCATTCTCCTTCCAGAACAGCGACATTTCCATCAGCGCCCGTCTGGGGACAGAAGGAGAAACCGGCCTGCTGGTCTGGGACGGCATCCACCCTAGTGGTGCCATCCTCAAGGAAATCCCGCTGCAGCAGCAGTACCATCCCGGAGACACCGTGTTTACCAGCGGCCACTCGCTGCTGTTCCCTCCGGACATTCCCCTGGGCATCGCCGGCGCCTCCAAGATTGTAAACGGTGCCACCAGTGAGATCGAAGTCCGTCTGTTCCAGGACTTTAGCTCCGTTCGGTACGTCACGGTAGTACACAACAATGCGTTTGACGAAATAGAAGAATTTGAGCCATGAGAAAGTCCGGTTTCTGGGTAGCCTACTTCCTGCTTCTGGTGGCACAGATCCTCCTGAGCAACTACTTCCGCTTCACGCCCTACATCACGCTGAGCATCCTCCCCGTGATGGTGCTCTGCATCTCCACCCGCATCAAGCCCTATGTGTGCATGCTCATCGCCTTCGGCAGCGGCCTCATGGTGGACTGGCTGTCGGAGGGCGTGCTGGGACTCAACGCCTTTGCGCTGGTTCCGGTGGCGCTGCTCAGGAACCCCGTCATTCACCTGGTATACGGCGAAGGCCTGTTCACCCGCAAGGAAGACTTCACCGTGAAGGGCCATGGGGTTGCCAAGGTAATCATGGCTATCCTCATGGTTCAGGCGCTGTTCCTGGCCCTGTACATCTGGGCCGATGGCGCCGGCCTCCGTCCGTTCTGGTTCAGTCTGGCCCGTTTCTTCGCGTCCCTGCCCGCAGGCCTCGTGGTGTCGCTCCCGACCCTGAACGTTCTGGCCGCAGACCCGCACCGATGACAGGCGACAGGCGTCATATCCGCCTGCTCGTTGGCCTGGGAGCAGCCGTCCTGCTGCTGCTGGGCTCCATTTTTTCTATCCAGCTCCTGGACGACCGCTACAAGCAGGACGCAGACCGCAACTCCACGGTCTATGAGACCATCTACCCCACCCGCGGCGCCATCTTCGACCGCAACGGGGCTGTACTGGTGGGCAATAAGGTGGCCTACGACATTCTGGTGAGCCCCCGCGAGGTAAAAGCCTTCGACACCCTGGCCCTGGCCACAGCCCTGGGCGTAACGCCGGAATTCATCCGGGGCAAGATGGACGAGTACCACCGAAAACGCGCCTCCATCGGCTTCCAGGCCGTCACCATGATGCGCATGGTCCCGGCAGAGACCTACCTGCGCTTCGAGGAGGTCAAATACAAGTTCCCCGGCTTCCGCGGGCAGTCGCGAGGCATGCGTGAGTACCCGGTAAACGCCGGCGGCAACCTCCTGGGCTACGTGTCGGAAGTGGACCAACGCTACATGGAGCGTCATCCCGGCGAATACCGCAGCGGCGACTATGCCGGCATGACAGGCATCGAGGCAGCGCGCGAGCAGGACCTCCGCGGCGAGAAAGGCTACCACATCTACCTCCGCAACGCCCGCAACCAGATTGAGCAGCCCTTCAAGGACGGGACGATGGACAAAGAGGCCGTTCCCGGCAAGAACATCACCACCACCATCGACGCACAGCTCCAACAATACGGACAGGAGCTCATGGCCGGCAAGGTGGGGTCCGTGGTGGCGATAGAGCCCTCCACCGGCGAAATCCTGGCCCTGGTATCTTCTCCTGGCATTGATGTCGAGCAGCTCTCCGACATTGGCAAGCACTACAACGAGATTGCCAAAAACCCCTACAAACCCATGTACAACCGTGCCGTGCAGGCCTCCTACCCGCCCGGTTCGGTGTTCAAGCTGGTGAATGCGCTCATCGGCATGCAGGAAGGCGTGCTGCGACCGGAGATGCGCTACCCTTGCTCGCACGGCTACCACTACGGCGCCGGGCACAAGCTGGGCTGCCACGGGCACCGCTCGCCCATCGACATGACAGAAAGCATCATGATGTCCTGCAACGCCTACTATTGCTACGTGCTCAAGAATATTGTCGATAACCGCAAATACGACTCCCCCGCCGACGGGCTGGACCATTGGAACGAATACGTGAAGAGCTTTGGCTTCGGGCGCAAGCTGGGGAGCGACTTCCCCGCCGAGCTTGCCGGAAGCATTCCTTCCTCGCGCACCTACAACCGCTCTTACGGCCGCGGGCGCTGGAACTCCACCACGGTGATTTCCCTTGCCATCGGCCAGGGAGAAATTCTGGCAACGCCGATGCACCTGGCCAACCTGTGCGCCACCATCGCCAACCGGGGGCATTACTATATTCCGCACATTATCAAGGCGTCGGAAGGCATTGAGATTGACCCGCGCTTCTACGAGCCGCAGTACACCCTGGTGGACACCACGCACTTCCCCAAGGTCATCCGGGGCATGTGGCTGGCGGTGAATGCGCCCGCCGGAGCCGGCGGAACGGCCCGGGTGGCCCATGTGGACTCGCTGGACATCTGCGGAAAAACCGGCACGGCGCAGAACCCGCGCGGCGCAGACAACTCCGTGTTCATCTGCTTTGCGCCCAAGGACAACCCCAAGATTGCCCTGGCAGCCTATGTGGAGAATGGCGGCTTTGGTGCGGCCTACGCCGCGCCTATCGCCTCGCTCATGGCAGAGAAATACCTCAAAGGCAAAACTTCCCGGCCGGAGCTCGAAAAGAGAATGATGGAAAGCAACCTGATGGACCGCGTAAAACATGACTGAGCAGCGCACCCATACCCGGCAGTCTGTGGACTGGTGGCTCATTGGCACGTACCTGGTGCTGGTGGTGATTGGCTGGCTCAATATTTACGCCGCCACGCATAGTTCGGATCCGGGGTCTCTGCTCTCCTGGAGTTCCCGCGCTGGGAAACAGTTCGTGTGGATTCTTACCTCGCTGGGGCTGGCAGGCGCCATCCTGTACCTGATTCCGCCGCGCATGTGGGAGTCCGGCTGCATTCCGTTCTACGTGGCCGTGCTGGGGCTGCTGGTGCTGGTTATCTTTGTATCATCCGACGTCAAGGGCTCCCATTCGTGGTTCAACCTGGGGCCCATCCGCTTCCAGCCGGCAGAGATTTCCAAGATATCGACCTCGCTCCTGCTCGCCTACGTGATGAGCCAGCAAAACTTCCGCATTACGCGCTGGAAGGACTTTTGGACGGCCGTGCTTATCATTGGCGTACCCATGCTGGTAATTATTGGCGAGAGCGAGACCGGCAGCGCCCTGGTGTATGCCGGGTTCATCTTCGTGCTGTACCGGGAGGGGCTTTCCGGCTGGTGGCTGGGGGCTATCGGCCTGGTTATCATACTCTTTGTAGGAACGCTCCGGTGGAGCGCCTATTGGTCGGTGATGCTGATGACCGCCATGCTCCTTCTGTGCAACGCCGCTGAGGGGCCGGCACACCTGCGCAAGGGGCGGCTCCTGTACGGCAGCATCTTTGTGCTGGTGATGGGCGCGTTCCCCTTTGTGCTGCGCCACGTCTGCGACAAGGTGCAGGCGCACATGGACTTCCTGTCGTCCCGCGTGTGGGTACCTTCGGCCCATGAAACGTATCACTATACGTGGAGTTTTCTGCTGGATGTGAATCCGCTGTGGGTCCTGCTGGGCCTGTGCGGGCTGGCGCTGCCGCTGCTGGCGGTTTGGGCGTGGCACCAGAAAGACCGCTTCCTGGCCATTTCGCTGGGCGTGTGGCTCGCCGGCGTGGCGCTGGTGTTCTCCACCGACTATATTTTCCAGCACGTGCTGCAGCCGCACCAGCGCAGCCGTATAGAGGTGCTGCTGGGACTCAAGGAGGACCCTTCCGGCGTAGGCTACAACGTGCTGCAGTCCAAGATTGCGATTGGCTCCGGCGGACTCTTCGGGAAAGGCTTCCTGCAGGGCACGCAGACCACCTTCGGCTTTGTGCCGGAGCAGGCCACGGACTTCATCTTCTGCACCGTAGGTGAGGAATGGGGCTTTCTGGGGTGTCTGGTGGTGATTGGCCTGTATACGTTCCTCATCACCCGTCTGGTGCTGGATGCGGAAAGCTGCCGGGGCAAGTTCACGCGCATTTACGGCTACTGCGTGGCCTCGTGCGTGTTCATGCACCTGTTCATCAATGTGGGCATGACCATTGGCCTGATGCCCGTAATTGGCATTCCCCTTCCCCTGCTGTCGTACGGCGGCTCGTCGCTGTGGGCCTTTACCATCCTGATTTTTATTTTCTTATCTTTGTATCGGAATGAAAAGAAATATTTTTAAACTGTGCTTTTTGCTGCTGGCTGCCGTGGCGCTTTTTGCCTGCGAAAAGCAGACGGTCACAGACACGCCCGGCACCACTTCCGGGCGCGACCGGAAGTTTTACACCAACCTGTTCGCCTACAACATCATGAACCCCTACTACCTGTGGAGGGACGTAATGGAGAAGGAACTTGAAGACTGGACCTATGACATGGATCCGAAGGAAAAAGTGGCCTCCCTGCGGTACAAGGAAGGCGGCAAGCTGGTGGACCGGTGGACAGAGTTCATGGACGACTATACGCCCTTCCAGAGCAGCGTTACGGGCAACGGGAAAAGCTTCGGCATGGACTTCGTGCTGCGGCGCACGCAGAACAGCCAGAACGTGGTGATGGAGATAACGTTCACCTATGCCGATTCTCCCGCCCGCAAAGCCGGCCTCAAGCGGGGCGATGTGGTGCTGTCGGTGGACGGCGTAACGCTGAACATGGACAACTACGCGGCCCTGTTGAACGAAAAGGTTTACGACTTCCCCGGAACCATTGTGCTGGGGATGCACGACGGGAGCAGCGTTTCCATGACCGCCGTCCAGATGTATACGAACCCGGTGCTGCTTGCCAAGACGCTGGACGTGAACGGCATACGGGTGGGGTATCTGCATTTTACGGGCTTCACGCTGGATGCCTGCAAGGACCTGGTGGACGTTTTCCGCCAGTTCAAGGCCGACGGCATCCAGGAGCTGGTGCTGGATTTGCGCTACAATTCGGGCGGCTATGTGACCACCGGCCAGGTGCTGGGCTCCCTGATTGCCCCGACAGACGTAGTGAAGCAAAAAGCCGTCTTCAACAAGGATATCTATAACAGCCTCATCGGCCCGGACATGGATACGGAAACGCGCTTTGCCAGCACCCTGGAGCTCACGCTTTCCAGCGGGAAAATCATGCTCAACATGCTCAATGCCAATCCGGACATTGCCCGCCTGTGGGTGCTGGTGACCGGGCAGAGCGCATCGGCCTCCGAATCCCTTATCTGCGGGCTCAAGCCGTACATGGACGTGCGCCTGGTGGGCACGCAGACTTACGGGAAATTCTGCGGCGGCTACCTGACCACAGCGGAAAGCTGGTATGAGCGCCTGAAAAAAGAAAAGACGGACATCGACTTCACCGAGGCTCACCAATATACCCAAACCGTGGGACTTTACGTGATTGCCTCCCGCTATACGGACTGCAACGGGATAACGCTGAGCATGCCGGACGGAATTCCTGTCGATTATGAGGCGTACGACAACCCGCGTGACGGGTTTGAACTGGGCGACCCCGCCGAGTCCATGCTGTCCGTGGCGTTGGGCCAGATTGACGGAAATCCGGTGGCCGTGACCACCAAGAGCGATGCCGAGCGGATGGTTGTTCCTTTTGAAAAGCCAGGATCCGGCGCTTTACTGCACTGATATGAAAACTGTTCTTATTACCGGAGCCAGCAGCGGAATGGGCTTCGATGCCGCCCAGGCGCTGGCCAAGGCGGGGTACAAGGTATTCGCCGGCGCACGAAGGGTGGAACGGATGGAGCCGCTGCGGGAGTTTGGCGTTACGCCGCTGGCGCTGGACGTGACATCCGAGGAGTCTATCGACACTTGCCTTTCCCAGGTGGGACCGGTGGATGTGCTGGTGAACTGCGCCGGCTACGGCTCTTTCGGGCCCATCGAAACCGTTTCACTGGAGGAGGGCCGTCGACAGATGGAGGTGAACCTCTTTGGACTGGCGGCGCTGTGCAAGAAAGTGCTGCCCGGGATGCGTTCCCGTGGGGAGGGACGGATTATCAATATCTCTTCCGTCTGCGGCAGGGCCTGCCTGTATTTTGGCGGCTGGTACAACGTGTCCAAATATGCCGTAGAGGCGTTTTCCGATGCCCTGCGCATCGAGATGGCGCCGTTTGGGGTGAAGGTGGTGCTCATCGAGCCGGGAGCCACGCGGACGAACTGGGGTTTTATTACGGCCGATAACCTGGAAGCGTGCGCGCGCGGAACGGTGTACCAGGAGCCGGCCCTGGCGGAGGCCCGGATGGTCCGGAAAACGTTTGCGGGCTCCATGTTCTCCCACCCGTCCGTGGTGACGCGGGCCATTTGCCGGGCCGTGCGCTCCCGCAGGCCCCGCGCCCGCTATGTGGTGGCCGCCGGCTCGTGGACCATGGTGTTCTGGCACGCCGTCCTTCCCACCCGCTGGTGGGACGGGGTGGTGCGCCTGCTGGGCTCCCCCCGCCTGGCCAAACTGGTGACCGGGGAGTAAGCGAGTGGGGGCTGACGAAGGGCTCTGAGCGGGCAAGGTGGGATTTCATGCCCACCACCTTGCCCAGCACTTCGGGCACTTATCGGCCCCAGAGGCCATTCCCGCGGGCAAGGTGGTCCCCCTCGTTTCCGACCTTGCCCATCGGCACGTATTTTTCTTGCTTTTTTATTTGCGTCTTCCCCTGGAAAAGCATACTTTTGCGGTGTCAGAAAGAATTGGGTCTAAAATTTTTTGCGTATGAAAAAGATTTTGGAAGTTCTTTCGTATGGTCCTGGGGACATTCGGTTCAAGACGGACTTTCACCCGCCGCTCAATCCCAACACCCTTCAAGACGTCCTTATTGGGGCCATGCACTCCATGAGCACCCAACTGTGGGGCGGAGACGAGACCTCCGTCCTTGCCATGATTCGCATGCTGGCCGTGGCGGATCTTGCGTTAAGCGTCAATCGGCCGGACATGGTCCGTTTCCTGGACAAGCAGTCCAAGGTGATGGGCCAGGTTTTCAAGGAAGCCACCCAGGAAATGGTGCGCCAGGGGAAGGCGGCCGTCTTCCCTCCCAACATCCAGCCATCGGCCATAAAAAGCTGACATGCAGCGCATGGCCATTCGAACCTTGCCAGACGGGACCGTCAGTAAGGTTTACCCCTTTCATGTCTGCCTCAGGGGACTTGAAATGGATGTTCTGTGCAGGGACGATGACGACTATGACGCCATGGTCAAAATCATCTGCGTGAGTGGGCGCAGGCACAATGTCATCGTCATTATTTATGGCGTAGTATCCAATCATGCCCATGTTGCCGTACTGGCAGCAAGGCAGGAACACGTGGACAACTACGCCTGCGACCTTAAAAAAGTCTATGCCATGTGGTTCCACAAGCGCTACGGAGAAAGCCATGTACTGCATGGCGTGGATGTGAAATGCCTGCCGCTGGAAACGGACTGGCATGTGCGGAATGTACTGGCCTATATCCCCAGGAATGCACTGGACAATGGTTGTCAAGTGCATACGTATCCGTGGTCCGGTTTTCGTGCCATGTTTAATGGCAACAAGGAGGTGGGGCGGCCGGTAAAACGCATGAGCAAGCGGGAAAAAAGGGCCGTGATGCATACCGGGGATTCCCTGAAAGAGGTTCCTTGGATGGTGGACGGGGACGGGCGGCTCATTCCGGGGAGTTTTTGCGACACGCTCTATCTGGAACAGGCCTTTGAACAAGACCAGGCCTTCTTTCTTAAGACAATCGGCAGTTTAAATGCGGCCCAAATGCAGTACATGCTGGAAGAAAAGCCGTATACTTTTTCGCGGGACGAAGATTTTTTCAAACTGGCCCGGGAAACCTGCCTCCGGTGGTTTAACACGCCTATCGCCCAGCTCAGCACGGACATGAAAGTGCGGATAATCCCGTATCTGTACCGCACCACCAGAACCAGCGTGCCACAATTGGCGCGGGTCATGAGCCTCCCCCGGGAGCAGGTGGCCCGCATCCTGGAAAAGCTCAACGCCGGTAAAAATGCTGCGGGCCGATGAGTGAGGCGGGGGTGGTTGGGCCGGCGGGCAAGGAGCGGAGCGGGCAAGGTGGGATTTCATGCCCACCACCTTGCCCGGCACTTCGGGCTCTCATCGGCCCCAGAGGCCATTCCCGCGGGCAAGGTGGTCCCCCTCGTTTCCGACCTTGCCCATTCGGAGCCCTCACCTTGCCCATTCTTGGGAACCTTAACCACTTCCCGCTCCCAAATTTGGGACTTCCGCAAAAAAACACTACCTTTGCACTCCCACATTACGCCTTGGTGGTGGAATGGTAGACACGAGGGACTTAGACACGTTCTTTGAAATAATTATTTGTAAGAGACAAAAGTTAATACTATCTTTGCCTCTACCATGAAGAGCCAGTATACAAAAGAAGACGTCATCAATGCTGTCGCAGAAAACAAATCAATTGCCGGAGTTCTCAGGCAATTGAATCTACGTCCGATTGGTGGTAACTATAAAACTATACATCGGCTTATCAAGGAGTATGGCTTAGACACCTCTCACTTTACTGGACAAGGATGGAATGTTGGTTTAGGCTTTAAGCCCAAACAGTCCATTAAAGACGAAGAAATCTATGTAGAGAATTCAGACTATCGTTGTTCGTGGAGATTGAGGGAACGCTACAAAAAGACAACAGGGATTAACTATTGTGAAGTATGCGGCTTAACAGAATGGCAAGGAAAACCCATTCCGTTAGAGATTCATCACTTAAATGGCAAGAATACGGATAACAGGTTAGAGAATCTTCAACTTCTGTGTCCCAATTGCCATGCCCTTACAAGTAATTATCGAGGAAGAGCACAATTGAGTGCACTCTCTGAAAAGAGAGATGTAGAATGTCGTAAATTCAAGGAAACCATAACGGGTAAGGCCGATGGCAATCTTGAGCCAAGCCTCTGAAAGGAGGAAGGTGCAGAGACTAGACACGACACACCTAAAGAGCCTGGCTCCATGGTGAAGGAATAGTCCAGACCACAAACAGAAATGGTGGCGAAAGCCATAGTGGTACGAAAATCCCTTGGCCCGAAACGGCCGTGCGGGTTCGATTCCCGCCCGGGGCACTGATTGGAAATCCAACCTATTGATATTCAGTGGGTTGGATTTTTGCATATAGGATTCTTGTCCCACAAATGTCCCAATAATTTTGAAAACGGATGAGTTGGGACGAAAATGATTGAACGAAAAACGGCGCCTCAAAATCACTTCAAGACGCCGCGGTTCAATAAATAAGAGTGGCCGAAGCCAGTCTTGAGTACAAAGATAGGCATTTTTGACGAGTTTCTTGAACTGCATAATAAAAGAATCCCGGCTGGCGAACCAGTCGGGAGCATTGCTAATGGCAGAAGGCGAGTGTTTACTACTCGCTCAGTTTGGCCTGGGCCAGCACTTCTCCGGACTTCTCACCGGTGGCGGTGTTCACGTAGAAGTACTTGAAGAAGACCTTGGGGCTACCGGCGGACGGAGCGCCGCACTTGGCGTCGTACTTGGCCTTGATGTCGATGGCCGTGGTCACAGGAGTGTACGGGTCATCGAAGGCCGAAGCCTTGCTGTAGGCGCGGGTGATACCGTTGCCCTGGGGTTCGGAGGCCTGGATGACGAGTTTCAGGTTGGTGACATCGCTGGGGATGTCTGCCAGGGTGAAGGTCATCGCAGATGCAGTGAGGGCGATAGTCGCCTCTGCAGGAGCCTCAACGCCGGAGAGGTTAGGCACGGCGGTCATAATGCTACCGCCGCAGTACACGACCCAGTAGTTGAGCCTCATGAAGAGGTTCGCACCGGAGATCTTGGACTTGGTGCCGAGAACGGACTTGCCCTGAGCGGTGTTGGCCGCTGCATTCCAGGC